>Ga0210018_1000354_pt1 | contig 22948 bp, 27 predicted proteins | sample CryGeyCG2014_010_2_FD_183967 | JGI IMG/M metagenome (GOLD analysis project Ga0210018, IMG submission 183967) | Groundwater microbial communities from aquifer - Crystal Geyser CG09_land_8/20/14_0.10 (SPAdes) (version 2) | ecosystem: Environmental > Aquatic > Deep subsurface > Groundwater | place...
TCTCTTCTATTTTTTTATTTTCCTCTTCAGTTAATTTGTTTGGATGAGTAAAATCAAAACGCAAACGAGAAACATTAATATCTGAACCAGCTTGCTTCACATGATTTCCTAAAATGAGACGCAAGGCTTGATGAAGAAGATGAGTCGCGGTATGAAGAGGAGGGGCAGTAAATCCCCCGCCGCCAAATTTTCTTTTCATCCCCGCTCGAGAAATTTCTTGATGTTTCTTAAAGGCCTTTTCAAAATCATTTTTTCTTATTTCTAAACCTTTTTCTTTGGCCATTTCTTCTGTTAATTCATAAGGAAAACCAAAGGTCTCGAAGAGATAAAAAGATGTTTCACCGGGAATTATTTTTTTCCCTTGCTTTATCATCTCAGCAGCTATTTTTTCGAATTGTTTCACTCCTTCTTGGAGCGTCTTGCTAAATTTGCTCTCTTCATTTTGGCAAACGGTCAAAATATCATTCTTTTTAGAATTTAACTCTGGATAAATATCTTGATAAAGAGAAATAAAAACTTCGGCGATAGGAATTAAAAAATTTCGAGGTAAACCAAGAATTTTACCGTACCTAATTGCTCTTCTTAGAATTCTTCTTAAAATATAGCCTCTGTCTTCTTTGGAAGGTAAAATTCCTTCCGCCACCAAAAAACAAGCTCCTCTTAAATGATCAGCAATAATCCGATAAGCCTTTTTATTTTCTTCATACCTTACTTTGGCCAATTGAGCTATTTTAAGAATTGATGGCCAAAAGAGATCAGTCTCATAGTCAGATTCTTTATTCCCTAAAACAGCAGCCAGTCTTTCCAGTCCGGCGCCAGTGTCAATATTTTTTGAAGGCAATGGTTCATAAATTTCTTTGTCATTCACCATCGTTTTGTTATATTCCATAAAAACCAAATTCCAAATTTCAACAAACCGACCACAAGCGCAATTTGGACCACATTTTTTTAAACTACAAGGCTTTTCTCTAAAAGATTCTCCTCGGTCATAATAAATTTCTGAACAGGGACCACAAGGACCAGTCGCGCTAACCGGCCCCCAAAAATTACTTTCCAGGCCGAATAACTTAATTCTTTCTTTCTTGATGCCATTTTCTTGCCAAATCATGACAGATTCCTTATCCTCAGGGATTCTTTTTTCCCCTTTAAAGACTGTGATCCAAAGTTTCTCTTTTGATAAAGAAAACTTGTCAATTAAGAGTTCAAGAGCCCAAGCGATTGCTTCTCTTTTAAAATAACTGTCCTCCCCCCTCCCAAAAGACCAATTGCCTAACATTTCAAAAAAACTGTGATGGAAAGCATCGCCGATTTCTTCAAGATCAGTGGTTCTAAAACACTTCTGGGCTGAAGCAGCTCGAGAGAAAGGCGGCACAACCTCACCGGATAAATAAGGAATAAACTGCTGCATGCCAGCTGAAGTAAAAAGAACCGTCGAATCAGCTGGAATTAAAAAGGAAGAAGGGATAATTTTATGTCCTCTTTTACTAAAAAAATCTAGAAAAAATTTTCTAATTTGATTTGATTGCATTATTAAAAATTCAAATTTTCAATAATTCAAAAGCTGATTTTGCGGTTGCTTTAGTTCCAAACCACAAGCCGACGCCAGCAAAAAAAGAATCCATGGCTCGGCCAAATAGACTAAAAGCTATCGCCCCTTCTTGACTTAAACCAAAAAAGCTAAAAGACAAAAGATGAGCCGCTTCAAAGGCGCCCAAAGAGGCTGGCAAAGGGGCTAATTTAAATATATCTATCATTACTTTAAGAAAAAACAAATTCGCAAAAGAAACGTTTAAGCCTAAAAAAAAGAAAAAGAGTTTAGCCTGCACAAGCCAAATTAAACAAAAACCGAGAGAATAAATAAAACTTAAAATAAAACAAGGAGGAAAGTTTCTAATATAATTTATGGCCTGATTTCCATATTTTTTTATTTCGTCAGATAAAGATAAGGCAGTTTGACCATTTTTCTTTTCAACTTTTATTTTATGAAGAAAAAATAATTTAAAAATATAATCAAAAAATTTTTCATTCCGCCATAATTTCATTGTTAAAAAAATAATTAAAACAATAAACAAAAACCATGACAAAAGAAAAAAACCAACATTAAGGTCTCTTTTTAGAAAAAAAAGAATTGCCCCAATTAAAGAAAAAACTGCTAAACTCAAAAAATACGCGGATTGCTCTATGATAGTCGTCAACAAACTCTTTGAAAAAGAATAATTATAACTTTTACTTAAAGCATAGGCCTTAACCGGCTCGCCACCAAAATGTCCGGTTGGCGTCAGATAGGTTATGGCATAGCCCATTAACCAAAATTCAGCTGTTTTTTTAAGCGAAGGCCTAAACTTACCAAAATCTTTGATCGCCAATTGGAAACGCTTAACAGCAAAAAATAAAGCAAGAAAACTTAAAGCAATAATCAAAATAATCTGCCAGAGATTAAGTAAAGAGAAATTCACAAATATTTTCTGGATGCCGACATGAGAATAAAAGAAAATAAGTAAAACAAGACCAATAATTAAAGAAACAAATAAATATATTTTATTTTTCTTTTCTCCCATGTTTAAACGTTAATTTTTTCTGCCCTGCTTATCTTTAAACATTCTTTACAGTAAATAGGTCGTACGCCATCAGGAATAAAAGGAACAAAAACAGTCTTTCCGCATTTAGCGCATTTTGCTTTATATCTCGCCTCTTTTTGAGAAACTGCCGATTCTTCTCCTCTCGAAGCCCAACGGCTAATTTTTTCTTCTATTTCGCGCCGACTTATGGCATAAGTCTCGTGACACAATCTAATAATTTTTTCTCTGTTATTTTCTAAAGCTTCCACCGGCGGCAAGTTAGTTGCCGAAAATGGTTCAGCTGTTAGCCCATTAATCATCAATTTAACATACATCTCGTATTGATCTAAATTTACTAAATCAGTCTCTGTAAAATAAGGTTCAAACTCTTTCATTAAAAATTCTGCGTCTTCGGCTCCAATTCTAAAACAAATAATTGTCCCGACATTGCCAAAAACCGCGTCACGTACTTTTTCGTCCAACTGAGAAACGTATTGATGAGATAAAATCAAATCCAAATGATACTTTCTGGCTTCAGACAAGATCGAAGCGAATGATTCAGTTGCAAAATTTTGAAACTCGTCAACATAAAGATAAAAATCTCTCCTTTGTTTTTCTTCGATGTCAATTCGTGACATCGCGGCTAATTGTAATTTTGTCACAATAATGGCGCCAATCAGAGCGGAAGCGTCTTCACCAACCTTCCCTTTAGAGAGATTAACAATTAAAATCTTACCTCCGTCAATTATTTCTCTCATATTAATCTTTGATTTAACCTGTCCAACAATATTACGAATCAGGGAAGTAGAAAGAAATTGACCAACTTTATTCTGAATAGGGGCGATCGCTTCTGCTTGAAAACGATCCGGATAGCGAGAAAATTCGTCTCGCCAAAATGATTTGACAACGGGATCAGTTAAACGAGCCGTCACCCCTTCTCTAAATTCTTTATCAACCAAAATTCTCATAATCCCCAAAAGGGTAGAGTCGGAATATTCAAGTAAAGCTAAAATTGCATTGCGCAAGACATACTCAAGTCTTGGTCCCCACGAATCAGCCCAAATTTTTTTAAAGACACCAATCAATCCTGAAGCGACTAAATGCCTCTGATGAGGTTCAACTTTTTCTAAAATATTAAAGGAAATAGGATACTCAGTATCTCCCGGATCAAAATAAATAACGTCATTAATCCGATGAGAAGGAACAAAATCTAAGGCTTTACTAGCTAAATCACCATGTGGATCAATAACTGCTACCCCGTGTCCATTCTGAATATCTTGATAAATCATATTTTCCAAGGTGGTTGACTTACCAACACCAGTTTTGCCAACAAGATACATGTGTCTTCTTCTATCATTGGTTTTAATGCCAAATTTTTTTCGAATACCTCGAAAATTTGTCTCACCAAAAAAATTAATCTCTGGATTTAATGGCGGTTTTATTTCTTGGTTAAAATCCATAATTTATAATTATAAAGGTTTTCTAATTCTTTTCAAGACTAAGGCCTCTTTTTCTAAAAAAATAAGCAATGGGATAATTAAAACTATTAAAAGTCCAATCACGATAATTTTTCCCTTTGTTTTTAAAAAAATAGCCGAGAGGCCAAAAATAAAACTTAAAAACCAATAAAAAAGCACTGCCTTTCGATGAGAAAAACCAAGATCAAGTAATTTATGATGTAAATGACCAAAATCAGCTTTAAACGGCAACTGATGCTCAATAAAATATCGTCTCACTAATGTCCAAAAAAGATCAAGAACAGCGATGCCAATAATTAAAAAAGTAATAGCAACTTTACTACCAGAGATGATAGAAATAATCCCTAAAATAAAACCGGAAAAAAGACTACCTCCCTCCCCTAAAAAAATCTTTGCTGGATGAAAATTAAAAATTAAAAAACCAGTCGAAGCGCCTGCTAAAATTAAACTTATTTTAGCTAAATCCGGTTGAAAAAAAATAGAAAAAAGACAGAAACCGGCAATCAACAAAGAACTAAGAGTGGTCAAGCCAGCCACGAGTCCATCTAAACCGTCAAGCAGTTTAGTTGAATACATCAAAATCATCAGCCATGAAAAAGTAAAAAAATCTGCTAAGGGCGTAAAATAATATGGAATTCCTCCGATTCTCATTATTTCAATTTTATAAAGATCTAAATGAATCAGGCCTTGACCAAAAGGGTTATTCACAATTTCAATCCCAATTCCGAAGGCAATTACAATTAACGAAGCAAAAAAAGGACAAATCACTGACTGCCAAGGTTTTAAATGGTATTTATCATCCAAAAAACCGCCAAACATCAAAAGGGAAGAAGCCAAAAAAATACCGATCAAATTTTTAAATTTGAAAGGAGGTGTTAAAAAATCTAATTTGTAAAGAATAAAAATAGTAAGAAAAAAAGCAGCAAAAATTGCTAAACCCCCTAAAAGAGGAATCTGTTTTACTTGAAATTTCCTTTCCGGCGCTGATTCTCTCCTGTCGAGAATCTTAAATTTTTGGGCTAATTTCTTGATGATTAAAGTAAAAATAATTGAGAGAAAAAAACTAAAAAGAAAAATAAAAAAGTAGTTCATAAAATATTAGGTATTTTCGTCAAAACTTCTCGACCTTTTTCTGTTACCAAAACCGTATGCTCAAAATGAGTAGATAAACCGCCGTCTTTTGTCACCACGGTCCAGCCATCTGGCAAAATTTTAGTCCAAGAACTTTTTTCATTAACCATTGGTTCAAAACATAAGGTCATGCCCGGCTTAAGAACAACGCCTTTTCCCGGCGTGCCAAAATTTAATATTTGCGGCTCTTCATGAAGTTCTTTGCCAATACCGTGACCGCAAAACTCTTTCACCACAAAAAAACCTTTTTTGTTCACATAAGCTTCAATAGCCGCTTCAATATCTCCTAAATGAATGCCTGCTTTTACTAAAGAAACAGCTAAATCAAGAGCCTTTTTAGTTACCTTAATTATTTTTTTTGCTGTTTCAGTTATTTCGCCTACTCCACAACTAATTGCGGCGTCAACATAAAATCCTTTATGTTTCAAACCAAGATCTAAAGAAATAATATCACCCGATTTAAGAATTGTTTGAGAGTTAGGAATACCATGAACTACGACATTATTGATAGAAGTACAAAGGCTGGTCGGGAAACCTTTATATCCTTTAAAAGCTGTTTCTGCCTTTTTTTCAAAAAGAAGTTTTTCGGCTAAATCATTAAGTTCTAAGGTGGAAACTCCTGATTTTACTTTTTTCTTTATTTCTTCTAAAATTTCTCCTAAAATTATTCCTCCTTCTCTCATTATTTCAATTTCTTTCTGATTCTTAATGCTGATCATATCTCATTATTTTTTAATAATTTTGGTATCCATTTTTCTCCTCTGATATTTATTTTTTCTCCGCAAAAAGGACATTTTCCGTTTTTTACTTTATATTCAAGTGTTTTCATTAAAGATCTCTTGATCAGAAGTTTTTTACATTTTGGACAAGAAGTGTTATTTCTTTCTCCTTCAAGATTACCCAAATAAACATATTTTAATCCCTGTGTTTTTGCTATCTCATAGGCTTTTTCTAATGTTTCCATTGATGTCATTGGTAGATTTAATAATTGATAGGTTGGGAAAAATCTTAAAAGATGGAGAGGCGTTTCTTCTCCCAAATTTTCTTTTATCCATTTAACTAGCTTTTTTAATTCTTTCATTGAATCACCTATCTGAGGAACAATTAAATCAGTGATCTCGATGTGGACGCCAGCTTTTTTGTATTCTTTAAGCGCTTTATAAATTGGCTTATTCGAAGCTACGTTTGAAAATTCTCTTAAAAATTTTTCTTCGCCAGAACCCTTAAAGTCGATGGTCACAGCATCAAGATAAGGAGCGATTTTTTTGATTGGCTCTCTGTTTGTATAACCATTAGAAACCCAGGTATTATACAATCCTTTTTGGTGAGCGAGACGACTTGTTTCATAAGAGAGCTCATAAAAAATCGTTGGTTCAGTAAAAGTGTAGCTTATACCTTGGCAATCTGAATCAATGGCCATTTTTACTATTTCTTGAGGAGTTAATTTTTCTCCTTCTATTTCCGTGGCCGTACTAATCTGCCAATTGCAACAAAATTTGCACTGCCAATTACAACCAACCGTGCTAATTGAAAGACAAGAAGAACCGGGCGCAAAATGATAGAGAGGCTTCTTTTCAATCGGGTTAACCACGGCGCTATTGACTTGATCGTAAACTAAAGAATAAAGCTTGCCGTTGATATTTTTTCTCACTCGACAACGCCCTACTTTATCTTCTAAAATCACACAATTAAAAGCGCAAAGATGGCATTGAACCTTGGCCTCAGCTAATTTCTTATAAAACATTGCTTCTTTCATAGAAACATTATAGCAAACTTGAGGTTAAAAACAACTTTCATGGCCCCTCTCTTTTTCTATCAGCACTTCCCCGCCTGGCGGGCTCAGCACCTTCGGCCTCCAATTTTCTAATCCCTTCTTCATCGTAACCAAAATGATGGGCAATCTCATGCCAAACAACTTTTCGAATTAACTCCTTTGTTTCTTTTTCCGAACGAGCAAAATTTTCAATTGATTCTTTAAAAATAGTAATTTTGTCTGGCAGGCGTGAAACAAAATTTCTGCCCCAAGTATTCTTTGGCACTCCTTCATAGAGTCCTAAAAGATTTTTTTGAGGGGTGTCTTCTACCACAATACTAATATTCTCCATCTTCTTCCGAATTTTTAAAGGCAAAGATAAAACCGCCTCTTTAACTAGTTCTTCAAATTTTTTCTTTTCCATAAAAAAAATTTATGTTATAATATTCAAATAGAGGGAAAGGAATTATTTTTAATTTTTTATGAATTCAATCCTTCGACAAAACTCAGGATTGATGCTGAGCAAAGCCGAAGCATCAATACGCAATATTGCTATTATTGCTCACGTAGACCACGGTAAATCCACTCTGGTTGATGCGCTCTTGAAGCAATCGAATACCAACCTCGGCAAGCTCGCGAACAACGAGCTTATTATGGATTCAAACGAACTCGAGAAGGAACGCGGCATAACTATTTTTTCGAAGAACGCAGCGATCACCTACAAAAATACCAAAATTAACATCATTGATACTCCGGGTCACGCCGACTTCGGCGGGGAGGTAGAGCGCGTGTTAAATATGGTAGACGGCTCGCTTTTGCTTATTGATGCGCAAGAAGGACCGATGCCTCAGACACGTTTTGTGCTTAAAAAAGCACTGGATGCCAAGCACAAGATTATTGTTGTCATCAACAAAATCGATAAGCCGAATGCGCGCGTGGACTATGCACTTGAGAAAGTTGTCGAACTTTTCATCGAACTTGGCGTCACAAATGAACAACTTAATTTCCCTATTCTCTATGCCGCGGGGAAATTTGGTGTGGCGGACACCTCACCGGACCTCGCTTTAATGAAAAACATCACGCCTCTCTACGAAGCCATTCTGCAATACATTCCCTCTCCGAAAGCTTTGGATGATGCGCCCTTCCAGATGATGGTGGCCTCTATCCGATACAACAATTATCAGGGAAGAATCGCAGTGGGCCGCATTGAGCGCGGCGTAGCAGAGAACGGTATGCAAGTCGCGCATATCCGGAATAACCGACTCATCAAAAACTATAAAATCACGGGACTAATGACCTTTTTGGGGCTAGATTCCGTGCCAGTAAAATCCGTACGCGCTGGGGATATCGCCGCGATTGCAGGGATGCCGGACGTAAATATTGGTGACACTCTGACAGATGCGGAGCATCCTGATCCCTTGTCTCCAATTGCCATTGAGAAGCCCACCATGAAGATGATTTTCTCAGCGAACAACTCCCCTTTTTCCGGCAAGGAAGGAAAGTACTGTACCTCCCGCAATCTCCGCAAACGGCTATTTAAGGAACTTGATAATGATGTGGCGCTCCGTGTGGAGGACGGCGCCTCAGCCGATGAATTTATTGTAAGTGGGAGAGGTGAGCTGCACCTTGCGATACTCATAGAGAAGATGCGGCGCGAAGACTACGAGCTCCAGGTCTCACGGCCGGAGGTTATCTTTATGGTTCGACAAGCTCACCATCCAGGCAACAATACAACGCCAAATATTGATAGTGCATCTTCTAGCGATTTAGTGCCGTACCACCCTGAGCGAAGTCGAAGGGAGGAAGAGAAGGGTATTATAATGGAGCCCACAGAAAACGTCTGGATTGAGGCGCCGGAAACATATTCCGGGCTCGTCATCCAGAAGATGAGCCAGCGGAAAGGAGAGTTAAAAAATATGAGCATTCAAGACGGCACGGCCTTATTTCATTTCTTTATCCCCACTCGCGGCCTGATCGGCTTTCGGAATGAGTTTATAAAAGAAACTCGCGGCACTGGCATCATTAATTCGCTCTTTGCAGGTTATTTCCCAAAGTTCGATTCTATTCCTACAAATTTACACGGCTCACTTGTCGCCCACGAATCGGGAACAACTACCGCTTACGCGCTTTTGCGTACGCAGGAGCGAGGTGACATGTTTCTCGGTCCCGGGGAGAATGTGTACGAAGGCCAGGTAGTAGGAGAAAATGCCAAGCCGGAAGATATTGCGGTCAACGTTTGCAAGAAAAAACATCTTACAAATTTCCGAGAAAAAGCTGACGCGGTAACGGACGATTTGTTCCCTCCGCGCGTACTCTCCCTCGAACAAGCGCTTGAGTATATAGGCGAGGATGAGCTCGTGGAGGTTACGCCAAAAAGCATCCGTTTGCGTAAAAGGATATTAAAGAAGTCCCGACGGTAATTTATTATAATTTCTAGTGAGTCCCCAGGCGAAAGCTGGCTTTCGCCTGGGGGCGAACGATGAAATTTCAAGAGATGTCACGGCACGTGACATCTCTTATTTTTTGGTTCTTATATTATTTAAAATTTTTTTCACTTTTTCTAAACTGTCCCAATCATGAATAGAAATAGGAAGAACGTTTTTGCAAATATTATTTAGAATAATTATTTTCTTTTTTATTTCTTCTTTCGACACCAGGTCGCTCTTGCTCAAGAATAAATATTCGGTTTTCTTTGGCAGTTTTTCGCTATAAAGTTCAAGCTCATGTTTGATCGTTTTGTAATCTTTCGCCGGATTTTCCGATTCCGCGGAAATCAAATGGAAAATGATTTTTGTGCGCTCAATATGACGGAGGAATTTTATGCCCAAACCTTTGCCGGCGGAGGCACCCTCTATGAGCCCCGGAATATCCGCCAGAATGAGTTCATAATATGCTCCCAAGTTCGGCTCAAGGGTCGTGAAAAGATAATTCGCAACTTTGCTTTTCGCTCTCGTGAGTTCGTTTAACAAGCTTGATTTACCAACATTAGGGAGACCAATAAGTCCCACGTCCGCAATTAACTTCAGTTCAAGTCTTAGAGTGAAATTTTCGCCGGGCGTGCCTGTTTGGAATTCTTTAGGACTTGTGTTGACGGACGATCTGAATTTAAAATTTCCTTTCCCCCCGCGGCCGCCCTTTGCCACCAAAATTTTCTCTCCGATTTTTAATACTTCTCTTTGTCGCCAGATGGGTTCCTCAAGGACTTCTGCTCTTCGTCTCCCGGTGTCTTCTATGCCTCGTTGCTTCTGCTCCTCAGTATCTTCGACTTGCATTTTTGTAATCACGGTTCCTATCGGCACTTTTAAAATTAAGTCGTTCCCGTCACTACCGTCTTTGAATTGCGACCTCCCGTTCTCTCCGTTTTTCGCCTTGATTTCTTTTTTATGCCTGAATTGATGAAGCGCGTTTAAATTAGAAACGCCTTCAAAATAAATACTCCCGCCCCTTCCGCCGCTTCCGCCAGCCGGCCCTAAACTCATCAAATTTTTATTAAAAGCCACCGCTCCTCTGCCTCCTTTCCCCGCCTGTATTTTAATTATTACGTCATCAATTAACATATTTTTTAACCTCCTCTTTGACCGGACAAAAATCAATATAATCACAGTAAGCGCAAAGTTTGGAAATATTGGGATTCCATTCGGTCTCCATACCAATTCTATCCACAATTTCTAATATCTCTTTTCGCGTCTGCTGGCGAAGAGATTCATCTGGAATAACAGGTTCCCAATGCCCCGACTTTAAATATAAATAACTTGCCTTACCTACCGGTTTATCAAACAAACCCTCCGCCAGAAAAACATAAGCCATAAGCTGGAGTGTGCCATTTTTCTCTTTACCGGTCTTGTAATCAATAATCTCTAAACTACCCTCTGGCGTAATATCAACTCTGTCAATTTTCCCACCTAATTCTAAATCTTCAGTAAAAGGTATTTTTTTATAATCATCGAAAGATTTGCCTGGCGGCGAGACCGGTAGAGTAAAAATAGATGGGTTCAAATTCTCATTTTCCACAAACCATTTAAGCATGTCTATCGCCTCTTGATAACATCTTCGTTCTTCCTTAACTGAATTAAATCCCCATAATTTTCCTCTGGGTCCACGCCAAACCTTTTTTAAAATCGTAGACATTGTTTGCCAAGTCCTATCTTTTAAGGGCATTTTAAAAAATAATACTAAAGAATCATGGACACAATTACCCATTTCAAGCGCTGGTCTTTTTTTCTTAATTTGTTTTTTCATCCGAGAAATCACAGGATCTAAATATTCAAAATAATATTGTCTAGCACATTGAAGAAATAAATTAAGTTTAGATGGTGATACTTCTCGAGGTTTCATAGTTCAATTATACTCACTATGACCCTGAGTTTATCGAACAGGGTCATAAATTTATTTTATTAATTTTCTTTCACCTATTTCCCCCTTTAAAATAAGACCTGACAAGGAATTTTTTCTTTTCTAAAAAGATTATTCAATTCATTCCCTTTTTGAATAAAAAAATCTTCTTTCTTCATCTCCTCTAATTTATATTTTTCATAAACCCAATCAGCATAATGATAGTTCATTTTGTCAATTATCACACAATCTACTTTCCCTTTTAATTGAGAAGCTAAGTTCTCTGCTTTTGGTAAAAGAGGGGCGATCATTGCATAAGTTTTGATTCCTTCGCGATGCAATTTGTCCAGCGCCTTAATCCTTTCCTCAATTGGGGAAGTCTTTGTTTCAAAAATTTTCTTAATTTTTTCATCGCCAGTCGGAATAGTAAAACCGACCTCTATCTCTCTAAACTTTTTTAATAATTCTAAATCTCGTAAAACCAAAGATGATTTAGTTTGAATTACCACTGGCCAATTATTTCTTTGTAGAATTTCCAGACATTTCTTTGTTAATTCATATTTCCTCTCAATTGGTTGATAGGGATCGCATACCCCGCTTACCCAAACTTTTCCTTTTTTCTTTTTCTTTATCTCTTGTCTGAGCAGCTCTGACGCATTAATTTTTACATCAACAAACTCTCCCCAGTTCTCTTTGTGACCGCTAAATCTTTTCATAAACCGAGCGTAACAGTAAGTACAGGAATGCATGCATCCCACATAGGGATTGATTGTCCAATCATAAACCTTCGATTTTGAAAGAATATTTTTTGCCTGAATTTCTTTAATTTTCATTTTTAAACTCTAATTCTTTATCCCCTTGATTATAATTAAACTACCTTAAAAAATAGATTTGAAGTTTAATTTCAAGGTTCCTGAGTGAAGCGAAGGGTTCTTATTTCTGATCCTTAATAAATTTTTTAATTGAGCGGTCATAAGTTCTTTCTGTCTCTGAAGAAAAAAAACAAGCCGGCAGCTCTTCCCTTCCCTGATGATATCTTAGACATTCACAACAAATCCCCTTTCTCGGACATCCGGGATAACTACAAGGACAACTTTTTAAATTTTCCTTTTGTTTACATTCCATAAATTTTTTATTTATCCGAGAAACCTCTAAATACAGTATAGTCGTTTCTGGCATTCCAAAATAGAAAGCCGTATCCCCCGTTGTCCTCCACGGCTTTAATTTGTTTTTTTAATAAATCTTTATTGTAGTTAGCGCCAAGATTAAAAGCCTGAAGCCAGGGTCTAATTTTCATTGCCCAGTCGGGCCTTTTTTCTTTAACTAATTCCATTTTTTTTAAATTTGCGCTAATTATTTCGTAAGGGTGTTCAGCTGGATTTTCAAAACCTAAAAAACCTGAAGGATAATGTGAAGGATAAACCATTGGGCAGATATAATCAAAATAAGGCAAAGCATCAATTAATCTCTGACCGATATTCATATCAGAATCGTTGTCCAAATGCCACAGAGCTAAACCAAAAAGATCAATTGAAATTTTCCCTTTATCTTTAAGATGTTGATTTAAATAAATAAAAGCATTTTTAATAATTTCCGCTTTGTTTTTTTCTATGTTATCTTGGTAAGCAATATTTTCGATTTTCCCATCAGAAGGAAAACGCAAATAGTCAAAATTAACTTCATCAAAACCCAAATTAAAGGCTTCCTCTGCTAAAGCAATGTGAAAATCAAAAACTTCTTTAGAGCTAGGATTAAGCCAAGTCAAACCCCTAAAATCCTGCCAGGGCTGATTAGTATTTTTATCTTTAAGGGCTAAATCAGGTCGGATATTTGGCAAAAAAGCATCCTGAAGAACAGCTATTCTGGCAATAACATAAATATCCAGAAGATGCAGATGATAAACAAGCCTTTTAATATCTTTAATTTTTAGCTCGCTGGTACTTCCCCATCTGATAGCCCCTTGTTGCTGCTCCTCAGCACCTTCGGTCTGCCGTTGTCCATTTTGAAAAACTTGGCTTGAGTAAGCAACTTCACCAGAAACGTCTTTAATATCAATGACTAAAGCATTAAAATTATTTTCTTTAAGCAATTTAATTAACTGGTTAATCTTTTTTCCATCGCTGGCTGTCCAAGAGGTAACGTAGAATCCTTTAGCGGCAAAAGGCGCGGCAAATTTATTTTCTAAAGCAAAATTTAAATCTCTTTTTGTTTTTATTTCTAAGCTATAAAAATTAGATAGAAAATAAATAAAAAAAACAAAGCAAGAGAGAAAAAATAAAAAAAACCAACCAATCCAGAAATATTTAATTGTTTTAATTAAACTATTCATTTCTCATTTTTCTAATTTCTCTGCTCAGAATATCCTTTAAATTTTTGCTTAATTTTTCCACCAGCAGCGGATTGTCAATGAGAGGCTCAAGATCAAAACGAATGCTTCTTGCGTCTACTTTTTTAACTATTTCTAATAATTTTTCTTCAAGCTCTTTGCAATTTTTAATTTTTTCAAGGCAAGTAAAATTTGGCCTTATTCCTTTTCCTAAATACCACATCAAATCAAAATAATCTCTACCCTTTACTTTAGCAATTATCTTTCCTTTTTTGTCAGTTTTTTCCCATTTCCGATGTAAAATCGCTCTGATTTTTGTTGCCATTAAAGTAGGCAAATCAAATGTTTTAATCAAAATTGTTTTGTTAAATTTAAACAACGGGATGATTTCTGTTTTATAACCCTTGCAAAAATCAAAACCTTTAAAAATTTCTACTTTTAGAAAAAGCAGGCCCGACTCATTCTTCCCTGATAGTTCCAATTCGTGAAGTAAAGGAAATTTTAAATAGACGCGGAATTTCTGCTCCGTTGCCTTTACTTCCAAATCAGTATTTTTCTTAAAATAATTTTCTAAATCTTTAGCCAGTTTTTTAAGTTCAATTTTTTTCTTTATATCAACAAAATCTAAATCTTCAGAAAGACGCGGCAAGTCATAACAATGCGAAAGGCACGAACCGCCGTAAAAAATCAGCTGACTATAATCCTTGTGCGAATAAAAAAAATCCAAAACCAAAATCTGCAAATATTCTTTTAAAATATTTCTTTTAAAGACTTTATTTTTAGAAAATGATTTTTTAATTAAATCTTTGAGAAAGATTTTTGTTATTTCCATATTATTTTAACAGATAATTAAAAATTTCTTTCATTCTTTTCGAGCCCTCAATCTTTATGTATTTTTTTAGTTCTTTTAAGTCGCTTTTCATCAAATTTTCCAGATTTATTCTTAACTCCTCAAACGCTCTTTTGTTAATTAAAGAATTCTTTCTTAAATAAAGAAAATCAAAAAGCGCCTTGGCTTTGCTGGCGCGGAAAATTGTAAAATCACCCTTTTTAACAATCTCAAAGCCGCAAAAAAGTTCATCTTTTATTTTGTGATAAAAAAAACTACCAATCTTATTGAAAAAATTGGCGGTTTTGTTTTTAGTCATAGAGGTAAAATTTCTGGGAATCTCAGTCAAAAGATTATTTTCGTATAAAATATAATCCAAACTCAAATAAGAAGGCTGATAAAGAATGTTAGCTAAAAATTCGGAGTAAAAATCCATTTCTGCCTGGGCGAGATGGCCAAGAAGATAACGCTCGGAGGCATAAACTCCTTTTTTAAGACGAATAATTTCACCAGATTTTCCTTGACGAGAAAATAGGATTTTAAGATAATTCTTATTTCTCTCAATTGACAACAAATCATCCAAAGTAAAATAAGGCAGCTTTTCTGCTAAGGCCATTATCCTTCCAATTTTCGTCTTGATATTGTTTCTCATAATATACTTTATTGTATACCAACAGAAACAACCTGTCAAGTTCAGCCCCTATATTTCAAAATCTATACAATTTCTGTATAGATTATAAAACATCCAATAAAACAGTCAAGAGTATAAAATTCACTGATTTTGAATTAAAAATTGTTCCATAAATTTATTTTAAAAAATGTTTAAATTCTTTGTAATTCGAAGATATAGTTTTAAATCTCTCTTTTTTATTTTTTACTTTTTCCAAACTTTTAGGAATTTTAGGTTCAATATCTAATGTTTTATTTATTTCCTTAGAGAATTTTCCCGGATGAGCTGTTTCTAAAGAAATAGAGAGCAAAGAACTTTTAGTTTTTATAGTTTTTGACAAAAATCTTTTGAGACCAGCGAAACCAACTGCTCCGTGTGGTTCTAAAATTGTTCCATATTTCTGATAAACATCTTTCATTATTGTTCTTGTCTCATCGTCGGAAATACTTACTGAAAATATGTCTTTTTTTATTAAATTCATATCTGGCATTTTACTAATTTTGCCTTTTTCGTCCATTTGCCCTCCATAAAAATCTATTAGTCTGGCTAAATTACTCGGATGGCCGACATTCATTGCATTCGAAATACAATTTCTCGAAGGTTTTATGGGTTGATATTTTGAAATTTCTAAAAATTTAGAGAATTCGTCATTTTCATTCACAGCCGCGATAAATTTATAAACCGGAAGACCCATCCTTTTTGCGATAAGACCACCCATTAGATCTCCAAAATTACCAGAAGGAACTGAAAAAATTACTTTTTCGTTATTTTTAGCTAATTTTGCATAAGCATAAAAATAATAAACTATTTGAGGCAATAATCTCCCAAAATTAATAGAATTGGCTGAAGAAAGATTTAAGTTAATTAATTCAGGGTCTAAAAATGCCTCTTTAACCATTTTTTGGCAATCGTCAAATTTCCCATCCACAGCTAAAGCAGCAATATTTCCTCTCAAAGTAGTCATTTGTTTTCTTTGAATTTTACTAATTTCCTTTCTGGGAAAAAGAATAATCATTTTTACATTTTTTAAGCCATAAAAAGCATTAGCTACCGCACTTCCCGTATCTCCACTGGTGGCTACTAAAATGAGTATTTTTTTATTTTCTTTTTTAAGAAAGTATCCCATTAACTTAGCTATCATTCTAGCGGCAAAATCCTTGAAAGAAGCAGTTGGCCCTTGATCTAATCTCATTATATAAGTTCTACCGTCAACTTTCTCTAAAGGAATATCGTAATTGTAAGCTGACTGCGTTATCTCTTTCAAATCACTCGCCGGTACCTCGTTCTTCAGGAATTCATTAGTTATCGTAAAGGCAATTTTCCAATAAGGCATTTTTCTCATTGATGAAATTTTAGATAAAGAAATTTTAGGAATATAATTAGGCATATATAAGCCCTTGTCAGGAGCCTGCCCTTTTATTAACGCTTCTTTAAAACTTACTAACTCAGAATGATGATTAGTGCTATAATATTTAATTTTCATCTTTCACCTGTTTAATTTTTTAGTAATTTCATTAATGATTTCCTTTTCAGATTGGTCGGCATAAGATATGGTAATATCCGCATATTTCTTATAGAGAGGTAATCTCTCGTTATATAATTCTTTAATAGATTTCGAGTTTAATCCAACTACACCTCTCATTGCCTTATTCTTAAGCCGTTTCTCTAATTCATTAAGGGAGACATCTAAAAATATAATAACCGATAAATCTTCAAGAATGTTCATAACTTTTTTGAATAAATGATGCTGCCACCTGGAGCAAGAACATAATTTTTTAACGGCAGTAATTCTAAAATTCGTTTTTCTTCAATTTGAAGAAACTTGTCGTCTCCTTTGGTATCTATAATTTGTTGTAAGATCATTTTTTCTTTTTGTTCTATATGTTTATCGCAATCAATAAATTCAAAATTAAATTTTTCCGCTAATAATTTACCAATTGTGCTTTCCCCTGACCCGGGCATACCAATCAATGTAATGTTATTTTTTTTCACCATAAAGTTCACACCTATCCCAAAATCTTATGTCCTAAAACCTTGATCATAATTTTTCTAAAATTTTTTTAATTCTCTCGGCTTCTTCTTCAACTACTTCGCCTTCATATTCACCAGAATGAGCAGTCACACCTTTGTAAATCGGCCGTTTTTGATCTAAGTGTAAATTAAAAATTAAATTTTCATTCTCAATTTTCATTTTTTATTTACCGTAATCCCCTATTTCAAACCCATCATAATCATATTGATTATTTCCTCTGGCATAGAAGAATAAGGTGATTTTTTTGTCAATAATTATTTGAAAATCATCCTTTCCGCTCAATGGCTGTACTTCAATAGATTCTGCCTTGCTGAATACATCATGGAGATTCTCAATCTTTTTGTGATCCAAACCAATTTCGTCTGCCGCATCCATAAATAAAAGTTTGGGCCAATGCTTGTAAAAAAATTTTGTAAATTTATTCAATTTTATATCTGGATATGAACCTCAAAAATTTTATTCTTTTGTCTAAAACCTTTAATCAATTTTATTTTAGATCTCGGAATTTTAAAATAAAAAGACAAAGCGCTGATTACCGCCCTATTTGCTAATCCTTTTATCGCTTTCTCTTTTACCTTAACCTCAAAACTATCCTCGGATTTTTTAGTTATTTCCTCTTTTTTTGAATTCGGAAAAACTTTAACTTTAATTAACATTTTTTCTTTTTATTGACTAATAGCACTCTTAAATAAATCCTCTTTTGGTTGATGGGGTAAATGGCAGATGTCGTTAATGTAGTTTATTTTAACATAGCCGTCTCTATCAATAACTATTTTAGAAATTGAAGATTGATATATCTCCGTTGAAAGAAAACCGATAATATCAGCATTGAGAATACTGGTTATTATTGCTCTAATCAAATTGCCATGAGTAAAAACAGTTATTTTCTTTCCTTTATTTTGAAAATAAATATCAGCTAATAGCTGACGAACGGCTGCTTGTTTTTTATCAAGCTGCTTATCTAGCTGTTTATAACGAACAAATTTTTTTACCCTTTCTTTTTCAGACATATTAAAATACTTAATTTTGCGCCATTTTTGCCAATTGATTTCATTTAATCTTTTGTCAATAATAATTTTTTTATTTATCTTTTTAGCAAAAACTTCTGCTGTCTCTTGAGCGCGCCTTATCTCACTAGCATAAATTTTATCAATTTTAATTAATAACAACCTTTTAGTAAGATAACTTCTTTGCTGATGACCGATCTCTGAAAGAGGCATTTCTTTGTCCTTAATCTTGCTTTTATTTGAACATTTAGAATGGCAATGCCTAACCAAATAAATAAAAGTATAAGGGCTTTTTATTTTTGGCTTTATTTTGTTATACGGAGTTTGATAATTGTTAATAGTCGTCATATAAAAATAGAATAATTTAAAAAAACAACAATTAAAAACAAAATAATCAAAGAAAAAATAAAGCAAACCAATTCTTGGATTTATTCATTGCTTCCCATTTCCACTGGAAAATCCAATCCATTACTAAATGGGTAACTAAAAACGCTTCAAAAAGTGTCAATTCATACATAAAGTTTTTATTTTTTAATTAATTTCTTATTCCGGTTTATTTAAAAAATTTTTCAACATCTAAATTATATTTTTCGGCTAGAAATCTAAGAAGGATTTTTAAAGATAACCAAACTTCATTCTCATCTAAATTATCTCCTAAAACATGGGTTTGCCACCAACGAGGAAATTCATATTTGGTAAATTCTGGTCGAATTTGTTCAAAAGTGATAAAACCAACCCACATTGCCCGTTCAAAAAATACATCAGCTACTCTACAGTTTTTTTCTACTATCTCCAGCGGTAATTTTTTTTCATTAACAAGATAATTTCTATATTTTGGTAAAACCTCTTCCTTGGCCCATTTTTTGAATGGTTTTTGCAATTCCTCCATTTTTCTTATCATTGTCCGATATTCATTCCAAGATAGTTTTCTCCCGCCAACAATAAAATCTGGCTTCTTCTGCGGCTTTCTTTTTAATTCAGGGTGCTTCTTCAGTTCTTCTTTTACTTTTTGACTTGGCGATTTCCCTCCCAAAGATTTATGCGGAAAATAATTCCAAGCATCGTTGAAAATCTGTAGAACTTCATTTAATTTATCAATACTTTTAAGATTATTAAAATTATTAAAATAGTTAAAAACTTTTTTTTGAAATTTATTTGACGCCTCCATTGCCGTTTCCCCATTTTCTTGCCAAATCCAATTTTTAATCATTTCAACTGTTAACTTCCCTTCAAGATTATAGTCTTTGATTAATTTTTGCAATTTTTGTTCTATTTCTTGTTGCTTTTTCATATTTTTTATTGGGAACAACCCTTATCTTTAGTACTTTTAAAAATTCGACTATTTTCTAAAAACCTGCTTAAATGTAATTGGCGCTTGGAGGGCTTTGGCCCTGTCACGGCTATCCAAGCTGTAACCAAGTGCCACTAAAAATACCGTTAATACGGTGTTTTTTAGTTTAATCATGCTCTGGATCACCACTATGTAAAATCCTCTTACTTGCTTCTTTATTAATCCCCCAATAAGGAATTGCACTCCAAAAATGTTTCTCTCCACCGCTTACTTCTTTAACAATAACTTTTAAGCGAATACTATCAAGAACAGCGATGAATTCATAGAACACAATATCTTTCATAATGTGCTTCCATCGACTGTTCGTCTTTTGCTCTTCGAATCCTCTCGTATGCCAAATCCCTTGTAATGTATGCGATTTCTCTAAAACTTGTGGGGCAAGATGTAGAAGTTTTAATCGCGAATATTGATCGGTGTTTGTTCTTGCCTGTTATCGCTTTCTCTTTCACTTTAACCTCAAAACTATCCTCAAATTTTTTGGTTATTTTCTCTTTTTTTGAATTCGGAAAAACTTTAACTTTAATTAACATTTTTCCCTCTATTTTTCTCTCTGCAGACCGACCATTCTTCAATACTTAAAGGTTTTAAATTTTTCATCATAAACTTAAATTATTTTTTGATAAAGGCCAATTAATTGCGCCTTATTTAAAACATGATTCTTCATCTCTTCCTCCAACTCTCTTGATGACCATGAATTTTCATTAAAATTTTTATTCAACTCCTAACTCCTTAATGGCGGCTCGATACCGGCAAAAGTCGCAGTCCTCGGCTGCGGCCGGAGGAAATTTTGCCTGAAGACATTTACGAATATCATGAAGTGTTTTTTCTATCCAAGAGTCATCGCCCTCATAAGGAATAATTTTTACATTAAATTCTAATTTACCATCAAATGCTTCTTTATCTGTTTCGCCGTTACAATAAACAAAATATCCAATTTTAGAAACCTTGAATCCGTTTTTTCGAAATAGCCACTGATATATTTCCATTTGCCGTTTATAACCTATTTGCCAGTCCGAATCCAGATTAACTTCTCCGTTTTTTGAAGTGGCTTTATAGTCAACAACGCTTAATTCTCCTTTAGGATTAACCCAAATATCGTCAATCCCACCGGTAATAAGTAAATTCGTTTTTGGATGTAAATACTGGATTCCTCTGTTCAAAGCATCGCGCCATTCATTTATTTTTTCGTGTTGAAACGGAACCAAATCCATGCCGTACGCTTTCATCAAGGGATGCGGTTCTTTTTTCAGCCGATGAATGTCAAATTCTTTTTTAAGTAGAAAGTCAACCGCACTGTTCAAAGTAAACGGAAAACCCGGTGGATGGCTAACGCCAAGCCGACGATCCAAATAAAAACATCTCGGACAATTTAAAAACAAATCAATTCTGCTGCGGCTTAATTTATAAGGTATTTTAGATTTTGGCTCAAAAAGATTTTGCGTTCTTTTTGGATTATAATATTTAGACATTTTTGATATATTAAAAATTTTATTTTTTGATTATAACTTTTCACTTTTCATTTTTAACTTTTAATTTAATCCGCCTGTGGAAAACTTACTTGACGAAGAATATAGATCTGTTAACATATGATTAGAATACACAGGAAAAAGCACCTCTTCAGGTTTTGTCCTAAAGCGGTGTTTTTTCATTTATATTCAAGTTTTGCTCTTAAATTATCCATAAAAACTATTTTTTCTTTTGCTGACTTTTTTAATAAAACTGAACAGGTTTTTGTGTAAGGGCTAATGACTTTCTCAAGTTTGTTATCCCTATAAAAATACTCAACAAGACAATAAAAATCACCGTCGCTGGTAACAATGACGGCTTTGTCATAATTTTTATAATCAATCATCGCTTGTAATACCAGGTTGGCATCAACATTGCCTTTCAAATTCCCCTCTTTATCGGGAATCGTCGGTTTAAAGACTAAAACGTAGCCAACCTTTTGAAGAAAAGAATATAAACTTTGATTTGTCAACACATATCCAATAAACATATAAGCAACTTTTACCCGATATTTTTCTTTCAAATAACGCCTAAACCTTCTAAAATCAATCTTCCATCCCAGGCTTTGGATGCCGAGATTTAAATTATTGCTATCAATAAAAGCATAATTATTTTTCTCTTTTTCCATAAATTTATTTTAATATAATTTTTGCCCTCCATGGCTTTTTCCTTATCTTTTTGTGATCCAAACCAATTTCGTCTGCCGCATCCATAAATAAAAGTTTGGGCCGATGCTTGTAAAAAAATTTTGTAAATTTATTCAATTTCATATCTTCAATATATTTTAGGGCATTAGTCATTCGGCGGACCAAATTTGACCAAATTTCTTAATGATATTTGATAGTTAAACCTGGCTTTAATTTGTTCCGGAAGTTTAATTTTAGAAAAGATTTCTTCTGCAGAAACCAATCTTTCAGAAACTAAAATTTGAATAATTTTTTGAATCAATTGCTTTGTGGAAAGGCATCTATGATTAAACCTAAATTCAATTTCTTTGACATAGAATATCAGATTTTTGTCACTTACACCATGGTGTTTAAGTGATCGTTCCTTAAGATATCCCCAAAAACCCTCGATGCCGTTTATGTGTATCTTGCCATTATTAAATTGTCTGACATATTCTTCTTTTCCGTGATTAATGGTCTGATGAGAATACCCCCGCTTTTTTAATCCTCTGTATGACTTCCATGTGTCAGAATATATTTTACTATCAAGAATCACTCTTCCTTTGATAATATTTTGAAGTGTTTTTTTATCAACAGTTTTAACAAATTCAATGTATACCTGGCCATTTCGTTGATAAATTCCAAATATTGGCTGTTGAAGAATTTTAGCTCCTCGTCCTCGTTTCACTACGTTCAGTTTGCGATATTTCTCTCGGTTCTTTTTTCTTCTGTTTTTGAATTTAGGGCCAACATATGTTTCGTCCACTTCTACTTCCCCGAAAAACTGGGCCATTGATCGCAGTTCATGATCATAAATTGCTTGCCTAATCACAGAAAAACAGCGATGAACCAATTTTTGATTTAATTCTACTTCTTTAGCGGTTTTGTTCGCGGTAAATTCATAGACAAACCACCATAACAATTCATACCATTGGTCTAATGGCAACCTTGAATTGGCAAGATAGGTATTAGTATCAATAGAAAACTTTCTGCCGCACCTTTTACATCTATACCTTCCATCTTGTAATCGGTATACTTTTCTGTAATAATTACACCAAGAACATCTAATTCTTTGACTAAATTTTGCTGTCACAAATTCTCGCCTAATTTTTGTGACACCTAAATTATTAGAAAATCGTTTAGTCATCCCACTTTTTAGTATATTTCAGCATATCACATGGTCCGTGGGACGTCTAATGCCCTATTTTATTTTGTTTTAAAAAATTCTTCTTTTAAGGACCAAAAGTTCTAATTTGTCTCCATCCTTCAAGACGTCTTTTTCTTTTGGTTCCCTCCCGTTTAATAAAAAT
>Ga0210018_1000356_pt1 | contig 22869 bp, 30 predicted proteins | sample CryGeyCG2014_010_2_FD_183967 | JGI IMG/M metagenome (GOLD analysis project Ga0210018, IMG submission 183967) | Groundwater microbial communities from aquifer - Crystal Geyser CG09_land_8/20/14_0.10 (SPAdes) (version 2) | ecosystem: Environmental > Aquatic > Deep subsurface > Groundwater | place...
GTGGAACTTTGGAATATCCCCGAGGATATAACAAAATTGCTTAAGCTTTTTACTGGAGAAATAAAGCCGACAAAAGGCGGATTAAAGGATAAAAGAAGAATGTTTTTACCCGAAATGGATAAAAGCGATCAAAATAAAATTATTAAATTTTTTGAAAAAAATAAAATTTTAATCGTTTCCGACATATTAAAGGGCAGGGGTGAATTTTCTGCTGATTGGGTTTTGGTTATTTTAATGGTTAATAATGAAAGCAGGTGGGTATTAAAATCAATCAATGAAGCGATGAATGTTTTTGGGAGTGGCGATGTCGTAATTTCTCCGCGAGGAAGTTTAGATATTGGCAAGATTGGCATGCAAAGAAAGGGCGGGGATAATGGCAGAGAAACAGCAAAAATGCTTCAATTTAAAATTAACCCCGTTGAACTTTTTAAGGTTTAAGTATGCTCAAATGAAAATATGCAATACTTACTTTTTGTAAAGTTTGATAGCGGGTTAATGCATAATGCTATGCATAAAAAATTAGAGCATGTCTTAGAAAGCGTTGAGCAGCTTGTTGCCGAGGAGGACTTAAAGATAGAAAATGAAAACTTGCCCAATATCAGCGAGCTAAAAGAGCACTTAAGCAAAAACGATGACTTTTGTGGCTATTTATCAAATGGCACATGGTTTCACATCCAGCCCCAAAATGTCTTTGAAGTTGTAAGGTGATTTTAAATAAAAAGTTAATTTATGGCAAAAGCAAAAGCAAAAGTAAAAAAGGGGCGTTGCTCAAAGTGTGGGGCAGGGGAGTTTATTACAACGCCAAACCAGTATGATGTTTTAACTTTTTCTAAAGGCAAGTTTGAAATTGTTGGCACTGAACTTATAAATGATTTTAAGGTTTTTTGTCGGGGGTGTTCAGCTGAAGTGATAATTTGACAAATTAGGAAAAGTTATTGACTTATTTAGTTTTGTGTGCTAAACTTATATCAAGTAGTTACTTAGTATAAAAGTAGTCGAGTTTATCGGGGAACTAAAGTAGAAAATTAATAAAAAAATAATTTTATTATCATGCAAGGAACAATCAAAACTTTAACAGAAAAAGGCTTCGGCTTTATTACTGTTGACGGTGCTGAGGAAGGAGCCAAGGATTTATTTTTTCATAGCAATGCCTTAGTTGGCGTAGCTTACGAAGATTTACAAGTTGGCGATAAAGTCACTTTTGAAAAAGAGGACTCTCCCAAAGGCCCAAACGCTACTAATGTAGAGCGCGTCTAAATAACCCTTGGTTATTTAGTTTAACAAAAAATCCCTAGCTTTTGGCCGGGGATTTTTTGCTAAATTTATACAAGAAAACGAGACAATTATATGCTTATTGATGATGTAAAAATTGAAGTTAAGGCCGGGCACGGGGGAGACGGCAATGTTGCTTTTAATAAAACAAAAATGACCCTTGGCCCAACCGGTGGAAATGGTGGGGCTGGGGGCAGTGTTTACTTTGAAGGCACAGCTGACTTAAGTGTTTTAGCAAAGTTTCGTTATAAAAAAGATTTAATTGCACCAGACGGTGCTAAGGGGGGCCGCCAGCTTAAAGATGGCATTGATGGCAAGGATCTGCTTTTTAAAGTGCCTGTTGGCACAGTTGTTCATAATTTATCAACGAACAAGGCCATAGAAATAGCGGTTATTGGTCAACGGTTGTTGGTAGCTCTTGGTGGCAAGGGCGGAAAGGGCAATTTTATGTTTCGCTCTTCTCTAAACACCAGCCCAGAAGAGTTTCAAGAGGGCTTGCTGGGGGAAGAGTGCGAATTGCGGCTAGAGCTAAAGCTAATCGCTGATGTTGGCTTTATTGGTTTGCCTAATGTTGGCAAATCAAGCTGGTTAAATTGTTTAACCAATGCTCAAAGCAAGGTGGCTAATTATCCCTTCACTACCCTTGAGCCAAACCTCGGCGTTTATTTTGAATTAATTTTAGCTGATATCCCGGGCCTAATTGAGGGGGCCTCTTTGGGCAAGGGCTTAGGGATTAAGTTTTTACGCCACATTGAAAGAACAAAAACCCTTTTTCATTTCATTTCAGCTGAATCACTTGACCCATTAAAAGATTACCAAATTATTAAAAATGAGTTAAGTTTTTTTAATCAGGACTTATTAAAGAGAGCTGAATATATTTTTTTAAATAAGGCCGATATGGTAAGCCAAGAAGAACTAGCTCAAAAATTAAATAAATTAAAAGTGTTAAATAAAGAAGTAATCCCGGTGTCTTCGCTTGATGATAAAAGTATCCTTCAGGTTGAAAAGATTTTACGCCAACTCATCAAACAAAAATCTATCTTAGATAAATAAAGCAAAACAGCCAATAATCTTCAAGGTTGTTTTGCTGTGATTTCTTTTTGATTAACTTAAAAGTGTATACATGGTTATAAAAATAAAAAAATTTGGGACAATCCTTATTTCTCGCCAAGCAGGCAAAGAGGCACTTTTAGCTTTTCAACCAACATTAACTAAAGTAAAAGATAAAGAAAAAGTTGAAGTTGACTTTGGGGGGGTTTTTAACTTCTACTCCCTCTTTGGGGGATGAGTTTTTGAACCCTCTTTTTAAAAGATTTAAAAGTAGTTTATTCTTTAAAAATACAACTAATCCCTCTGTAAAAGCTACCTTAGAGCTTTTAGAAAAAATTTATAAAACAAGTTTTATTTACAAGTAAAATAAACAATATGCAAATAAAAACAAAGGTGTTTGAGTATCAGACCAACTTAACTTTGAATTTGCTGAATGGTGAGTTGCAATTTGGTACTTGGCAAAGAATTATGTTTGTTGAGCTTGACCGTGCCCGCACTCGTAAAATTCAGGTTTTGCTTTCGGGGGAGTAAGAGTTTTTTAAATATGCAAAAATATTCTATTGGAGTATTTGATTCGGGGTTTGGTGGCTTAGCCGTTTTTAAAGAAATAAGCAAGGCCTTACCCCAATATAACTATATTTATTTGGGAGACACGGCTAACTGCCCTTATGGCAATCGCTCTCAAACTCAAATTTACCAATTCACCCAGCAAGCGGTTGATTTTTTATTTTCTCAAAACTGCTTTCTTGTTATTTTAGCTTGCAATACATCCTCTTGCTTGGCCTTGCACATAATTCAGCAAGAATATTTATTTAAAAACTATCCCAGCCGACGGGTTTTAGGGGTTGTTGTGCCAGCCTCAGAAGAGGCAGCCCTTTTAACAAAAAACATGAAAATTGGGGTTATTGCCACCAAAGCAACAGTCAGTTCGCTTGCTTTTAAAAGAGAATTAACCAAGCTTAATCCTAAAATAAAAGTTTTTCAGCAGGCCTGCCCTTTGCTCGTTCCTTTAATAGAGCAAGGCAAGCATAATGCAAGCGAAACAAAAACGCTTTTGCAAAAGTATCTTAAGCGAATTTTAAAAGAAGGGATTGATACTTTGATTTTAGGTTGCACTCATTATGGCTTATTAGAAAAACAAATTCAGCATTTTGGAAACGATCGTCTTCAAAATGTTGAAGTAGTTTCTGAAGGAAAAATTACAGCTAAAAAGTTAAAGGACTATTTATTAAGGCACCCTGAAATAGAAACAAAGCTTGCTATTGAAAGTAAGCTTAGTTTTTTAACTACAGGTAAAGTAGTTAAGTTTAAAAAATTAGCGTCTTTGTTTTATGGAAAAGAGATTTTACCTAAAAAAGTGAAGTTGAATTGCCTTTAAACTATTCAGTTTAAGTTATTTGCTAAAGTTACCATAAACTTTGACGATCGTCAAAGTTTATGGTAGATCAAATTAAGTCAAGTTTTTCATTGTTTTTCGGTTTTTTATTTTTAGAGGTTGTAGTTTAAGCTTTTAGGGGGTAAGATAGGTATATATGAAACAAGAAGAAACGTTAGAAATACTAAAAACAGGGGTAAATGTTTTTTTAACTGGCGAGCCAGGGTCAGGCAAAACCTATACGGTTAATCAATACATTCAGTATTTAAGAGATTTTGGCATAGAGCCAGCTGTTACCGCTTCAACTGGCATAGCGGCCACTCATTTAAATGGCTTAACGATCCATTCTTTTTGTGGCATTGGCATTAAAGATAAATTAACTCGAGCTGATTTAGAAAAAATAACCAAGGCCTCTTATATTACCAAGCGCCTCAAGAAAGCGAATGTTTTAATAATTGACGAAATTTCTATGTTAGAAGCCAAGACCTTTGATTTAGTTGACCTGATTTGTCGAGAGGTTCGCCAAACAGCAGCGCCGTTTGGTGGCTTGCAAGTTATTGTGTCTGGGGACTTTTTTCAACTGCCCCCGATAAGCAAAGGAGGAGGGGAGCCAGCCCAGTTTGCCTTTAAAGCTGATTCGTGGGGCAAAGCTAAGTTTACAGTTTGTTATTTAACCGAGCAATACAGGCAAGACGATTCAGTTTTTTTAACTATGCTTTCAGCGATCAGAGTAAATAGTTTTGGCTTTGAGCATTTGCAAAACATTAAAACTCGTTTAATTAAACAAGAAGAAACCCCCAGCAACATCACTCAAATTTTTTCGCATAATTTTGATGTTGACGTTTTAAATAAAAAAGAGTTAGCTAAACTTTCGGGTAAAGCCGAGAGTTTTTTTATGTTCTCACGGGGCCAAAAGAATTTTGTGGAAGCCCTCAAAAGGGGTTGTTTGTCGCCTGATGTTTTAGAGTTAAAAGAAGGGGCGATTGTGATGTTTACCAAAAATAATTTAAAAGAGGGTTTTGTTAATGGCACCCTGGGCAAGGTTATTGGTTTTAACAAAGAAAATAATTACCCCCTAATTGAAACATTAAAAGGCGAGGAAATTGAAGCCAAACCCATGGAATGGGCGATTGAAGAAGGGGGTAAAACAAAAGCAATTATTTCCCAATTACCCTTACGTTTGGCATGGGCGATTACAATTCATAAAAGCCAAGGCATGAGTTTAGACACAGCAGTGATTGATTTAAGTAGAACTTTTGAATATGGCCAAGGGTATGTCGCTTTATCTCGGGTTAGGCGTTTAACTGGCCTTTATTTATTGGGCTATAATGAAAAGGCCTTTTTAACCCACCCCCAAATGCGAGAGCAAGACGAAGTTTTTCGCTCTTTGTCGCAAGTAGCCCAAATAGCTTTTGAAAAAACTCCCAGAGAAGAAGTTCAACAGAAACAAGCTAACTTTTTAAAGCTTTGTGGCGGGGCAAGTTTACCTAAAAAGATGGGTAAAAAGCCAGCTAAGAAAATCTCTACAAAAAAGTTAAAACTTTCCACCTTTGAGCAAACTTTAGCTTTAATTAAAGAGGGCAAACTCTTAGAGAGAATCGCTCAAGAGCGTGGTTTGGTTTTAGGAACGATTATTTCTCATTTAGAGGAGTTGGTTATGAAAGGTCACTTTGACCAAAAACAAGTCGAAGCACTTTTAGACCCTGGATTGCTTTTAAATGCCAAAGATATTTTAGAAGTTTTTGAAGATTTAGAAACCGATAAGCTTCAACTAGTTTTTGAGCATTTTCAAGGCAAGTATACCTACAACGATCTGCGTCTGATCCGCCTGCTTTTAGCTTTTTAAGCTATTTACATTGTACTTCAAAATTGTGCCCTGTCAAGGCACGAGCTCAAGGGCGTAATTTGGAGGGCAGACCCCCCCGTTTTTTTTTGAGTTGCCCTTTTTTAGTTTCTTATTTTTGAAATAAAAATTAAAGTAAGGTGTAGTAAGTAAAATAAATGATATGCTCAAAGGTTTATTTCAAAAGATTTTTTTAATTGGCAAAACATTTGCCCAACAACATAAATTTAATTTACTGAGCTTTAGCGAATATAAAACGTAATTATGGTATGATGTGTGTATGTTAAAGCAAATAATCACTGACGAACAAATAGCCAGTAAAGTTCAATCAGGCCAGATTGACCTTTTTGGCTTATTAGTTCAAAGATACGAAGAAAAGTTGCAAAGATACGCTAAAAAATTTTTGTCTCAAGAAGAAGATATCAGCGATGTTTTGCAAAATATTTTTATTAAGGTTTATAAAAACATCAATAGCTTTGACAGTAAAAGAAAATTTTCGCCCTGGATTTATCGCATTGCCCACAACGAGTTAGTCAATGAGCTAAAGAAAAAGAAGTTTTTACCCCTGCCCTTGTTTGAATTTGACTCTTTTTTGCCTGCTTTTCACAAAGAGAGCAATGAGCGCGAGCTTAGAGAAAAAGAGTTTGATTTTCAAAAACAAAAAATTAAGATCGAAAAGTGTTTAAAAAAACTTAAGCCCTTGCAAAGAGAAATTTTGATTTTATATTATTTTGAGGGCTTAGATTACAAAGCCATAGCTGAAGTTACCCGCCAACCTATTTCAACAGTCGGGGTTCGTTTGAAAAGGGCGAAAGAAAAGGTCAAACAACTTTACCCTATTTTATAAATTATGAAAAACAATTATTTTTTTAAAGAAAAACTTTTAAATAAAATTAAAAAAGGCGAAATTAAAATGAAGCCCAAGGTATTTTTTGTCTTAAGAACCCTTGGCCTTGTCGCTTGCACTTTGCTTTGTTTGCTTTTGTTAGTTTATTTAGCGAGCTTCATTGCTTTTTGGTTTAAAGCCAATGGTTTTGGGCTTTTAGGGGGTTTCGGTTTTTGGGGAGTGCAAAGAATTTTTTTCGCTTTGCCCTGGCTTTTAATTTTGTTTTGCTTAGCACTTTTGTTTGTTTTTGAAACATTAGCTAAAAGGTTTTCTTTTGTTTGGCGAAAACCCTTAGTTTATTCTTTAGTGTTGATTGTTTTGTTCGCGCTTTTGTTCGCTTTTATTGTTTCTAAAACAGGTTTTCATTCCCGCCTTTTCTTTAAAGCCCAACAAAGAGAGCTTCCTTTGATGGGAAGTTTTTACCGGGCTTGCCCTTGTGAAAGCCCCAGGCAAATTCATTTTGGCAAAATTATTGAAAAAAAAGAAACTGGCTTTTTATTAGAAACCCAAGCCAATGAAAAATTAGAAGTTGTTTTAAGTGAGAAAACTCGTTTTCAACTTGAAAAGAATAGGTGCGATAAAAATATAAACCAAAGAGAAGCAGGAACCCTAAAAACAATAGCCGAGAAGTTAGGCGAGTTTACTTTAGGCGAAGACCTGGCTGTTTTCGGAGAAAGGGACGGCTTGGTGATCTTCGCTTTAGGGGTGTTAAAGTTACCCCCTAATTTTAAAGCGCCTGACTGCGGTTTGATAAACCTTAAGGGCAAACCCTTTGTTAAGCCACAAACCTTTCGTTCAGCCCCTACTTCTTAAAGCCATTCCCCATGTCTGCCATGCTGAGGCGCCTGCCGAAGCATCTCTTCTCGCTGTGTCATTCTGAGCCACGGCCTGTCATTCTGAGCAAAGCGAAGAATATCCCTTGCTTTGGGAAGACGGTATCTATCCCCATTATTTAGCAGAGCTCTTGAGCTAAAAAGATGAAATAATTTCAAAGCCAAAGTGTAATAATTAGAGAACGGGCGAGAATAATAAAAAGGTCGTTAAAAATAAAAAATAAATTTAGGGGCGTTAAGTATTCACCCTTTAAACAAAATACTCTATGTTCGCCTTACAACGACAAGAGCGAGAGAAGTAATTTTAAGGAGCATAAAGGCAGCCCAGCTCCTTAAAATTAGCTTCCCGAGCTCTGGCGAATATAAAGCGCGATTGTCGGGTGTGATGTTTATACCTAAAGGACTAAAGGACATAAGCACCCCTTTAATAAAATGAAAAAAATTATAACTATAGCTTTAGTTTCTCTTTCTGTGTTAGCTGTTTCTGGGACCGCTTTGGCTTTTGGGGGCTGGGGAATGGGTGGCTTTGCTAATAACGCCACCCCACAAGAACAAGCCGAGCATTTCACAGCTATGCTCAGCGAAAAAGCTCAGTTGTTTGGCGTTTCAATTGAACAAATGAAGGCCTCTTGGGCTGAAGGTATGGGTATAAAAGACATCGCCCAAGAGCAGGGCTTATCTTTTGAAGAATTGCAAGCAAAAATGCAAGCCCAAAGAAAGCAAAACATCCAAGAACATTTGCAGGTTTTAGTTAACCAGGGTGTTATTACCCAAGCCCAAGCCGACGCTCGTTTAGAGCAAATGGAAAATATGCCAGCAAATGGCCGAGGTTTCGGTAAGGCCGGTTTTGAAGGTAAAGGGGGGAGTGATTCTTGCCCTTGCCAAAACTAAAATTAGGTTATTTTTGCCAATCATTTAATTTTTTAGCAAGTATCGGATAGAATTGAGCAGAAATTAAAGAAAGAAAAGAAAACTAAAAAATACAAGCAGGTGTTGAAAAAATCAAGTATCGGTTAACAGATAAAAAGAAAAAAACCTGGTTAATTTTAACTTAACCAGGTTTTTTATTTTATCTAATAAGATTCTTCGTAAGGCAGATCCTTCGCCTGCCCCGTTAGATGCTCTGCCTCTAACGGGGTAAACTACCTCAGGATGACAACCGTAAGTGTGTGTCATTCTGAACGGAGCGAAGAATCCCTCACTTTTTTTCTCTTAAAAATAATGCGACCGCATTATTTTTAAGAGTCAAAGAAAGAAAAAAGCCGAGCTTTTTTCTTGCTTTAAACTACCAAGTTTTTGGTAGTTTAGTTTGTTTGAATGTAAAAGGAACCCGTTTCCTTTCGGAAGGAGCTTAGCTCCTTCCTATTTTTTTATTGCTTTTTTGTTTGTTTTCGGGTATTATAAAGTATAAAATAAAAAATATGAACAAAGTTATTGTAACTGGGGGGGCTGGTTTTATCGGCTCGCACTTAGTTGATAAATTAATCGAAGAAGGTAACGAGGTAGTCATTATTGATAATCTCTCAACAGGCAAAAAAGAGAATATTAACGAAAAAGCCAAGCTTGTTGTAGCTGACATTTGTGACCTAGAGGCAATTAAGCCCCACTTTGAAGGGGTTGATTTTGTTTTTCATTTAGCGGCCGTGCCGCGGGTTTTGGTTTCAGTGGAAAACCCGATTTTAACTTCCAAGGTTAATATCATGGGCACAATCAATGTTTTTGAGGCCTCTAGAATGGCCAAGGTTAAAAGAGTGATCAGCACCTCTTCTTCTTCGGTTTATGGCAACCAAGATAAATTGCCCCTGAAAGAAGAGATGCTGCCAAACCCGGTCAGCCCTTATGGTTTGCAAAAATTAGTTGGCGAAAAATTTGCTCAAATTTACTCCTCCCTTTATCAAATGAATATTGTTTCTATTAGGCCGTTTAATGTGTATGGCCCGAGAGTTGACGCAAGTTCTGGCTATTCTTTGGTTTTGGGTGTTTTCTTAAAACAACATAGAGAAGGTAAGCCCTTAACCATTCACGGCGATGGTGAGCAAACTAGGGGCTATTGTTTTGTGGCTGACTTAGTTAGGGCCTTTTTGTTAGCGAGTAAAAGTGAAAAAGTTAAGGGTGGTGAAGTTATTAATGCTGGCTCGGATAAGTCATATTCAATAAATTATTTAGCTGGTTTAATTGGCGGGGAAAAGGTTTACGGTCCAAAAAGGCCTGGTGATATAAAACATACCCAAGCTGACACTTCAAAAGCCCTTGAGCTTTTAGGTTGGCAACCCGAAACAGGTTTTAAGGAAGGTGTTGAAATAACTAAAGAATGGTTTGAAGCAACAATAAACCTTAAATCCTAAATTCTAAACAAGAAAGAGAAATCCTAAATCCGAAATCCTAAATCCTAAACAAATTACAAATCCTAAATTACAATGTTCCAAATAGAAACAAAAACCCCCTTTGCTTGGTTTGGAATTTGGAATTTAGAATTTAGAGCTTGTTTAGTATTTAGATATTAGAATTTAGTATTTAATTTAAATTTGTTTAGTATTTAAATATTAGAATTTATAATTTTTAAAATTTATGCAAAACAATAACATTGAAAAATCTTTAAAATCTTATATGGTTGGTGTCTGTGGGGTTGGTATGGTGGGTGGGGCTTTGCTGCGGTATTTTGAAGGCAAAGGGATTAAGCCCCTACTTTACGACCCAGGCAAAAACTTGGGTAGCTTGGAAGAATTAAACCAAGCTGATGTTATTTTTATTTGCGTACCCACCCCATTTAAAGCAGGGGAAGGTTTTGATTTGTCGTATGTAAAAGATGCTGTTTCTAAAATTGGAGGTGAGAAAATTATTGTTTTAAAATCAACTGTCGTGCCAGGAACCACTGAAAAAATGCAAAAAGAATTTCCCCAACATAAGTTTTTGTTTAACCCTGAGTTTTTAACGGAGTTAACGGCTGATCAAGACATGAACTATCCTGACAGGCAAATTATTGGCTATACCAAAGAGAGTTTTACTATAAGTAAAGATATAATAATGCTTTTGCCCTTAGCTCCATTTGAAAGGATAATCCCAGCCACCGAGGCCGAGTTGGTTAAGTATTATGGCAACAATTGGTTTTCTGTTAAGGTTATTTATGCCAACCAGTTTTATGATTTGTGTGAAAAAATAGGCGCTGATTATAACACGGTCATGGAATCAGCTTCCGCTGACAAGCGCATTGGCCCATCGCACTTAGTTGTAATGCATAAGGGTTACCGCGGATTCGGGGGGAAATGCTTAAATAAAGACATCCGAGCGATGATTGAATTTGGCGATAAAGAGGGGGTTGATTTAGAGTTGCTGAAAACGGCTGAAAAGGTAAATAATGACTTGATGAAACAACAAGGTATTGCTGACCCCGAGAAGTTTTCTAAGCGCGAATAATAAAATAAAAAATGGCTCGGGAGTGTAATTTCAAAGAGTCCCGTAGGTGGTTAGACCTTGTGATACTTTTATACTCTTTGAAATTAACTCCTTTCGCCATTTTTTAGGTGCTTCCCGTATTTGTATTTTTTCCAGTGTTTTTATTTTTAAAAGTTAAAGATGAACAACAAAACCTTGGGCCTGTTTTTTTCTTATGGGGTGGGGATTGAAACATGGGAAAAACAGGGCTATTTAAATAGGGAATTAAAGTATTACACAATGCTTGGCCAACAACTTGGCAAGGTTTCTTTTTTTACATACGATTTGCGTCGTTCGTGTGCGTGTTATTCTGAGCAAAGCGAAGAATCTCTTTTAGGTGACAGCTGTACGAGGTCAGACCTCGTACAGGTCTGTACGAGGTCTGACCTCGTACCTAGCTGGCTTTATGTGTTTTTAATGCCGTTTTTGCAAGCAAAAGCAATCAAAAAGTGCGATATTTTGAAAACAAACCAAATGTCTGGCGCTTTGCCAGCCATTATAGCTAAAATTATTTACCGCAAAAAATTAGTTGTGAGGTGCGGGTATGAGTGGCTTTTTACTCTATCAAAAGCTAAAAAACCCCTATGGGAAAGGGCAATCGTTTATTGCTTGGAGTTTTGGGCTTATAAAATAGCCAACAAAATTATTTTTACATCGCGAGCAGATAAGGATTTTGCCCAAAAGACATTCAAGATAAAAGAGAGTAAGATTGCGATTATCTCAAACTATATTGACATCGACTTATTTAAGCCCATGCCTGAACTAAAAAAAGAACTAAATTCTGTTTGTTTTGTGGGTCGGCTGTCGCGGGAAAAAAACTTGAAAGAACTAATTGCAGCAGTGAACGAACTACCCCAAGTCAAACTTTACATAGCAGGCGATGGCCCGGAAAAAGAGGCATTGCAAGAACAAGCGCAAAACAATAAAAAAATTGTTTTTTTAGGCAAACTTCCCAACGAACAACTACCCGCTTTGCTAAATAAATGCGAGGTTTTTGTTTTGCCCTCGCTTTACGAAGGCAACCCCAAGGCCCTGTTAGAAGCAATGGCTTGTGGTTTGCCTTGTTTGACAAGTGACATTGAAGGTATTAAAGAAACAGTCTCCCAGAATAGAAACGGTTTGCTTGTTAATCCCCTAAAAAAAGATATTACCAAAGGTCTTACTTTACTTTTGAGAGATAAATTTTTTGCGGAACAATTAGGACTTCAAGCCCGCGAGACAATAGAAAAAGGGTTTGCCTTAGAGCAAGCCCTTGAAAAAGAAGTTGTCTTATTAAAAGACCTTATAGCAAATTAAATCCCGCAAACCGTCAACACATTTGTGTTGTCTGGTTTGCGGGATTATTTTATTTCCAGCCACCTCCTTCGGCTGGATGCAAGGTTTGTTCTCCTGCCTCAGAAAGCAGGAAGAGCAAATTCCTTGTTTTAGCACTTACCATTAAGGTGGCGCTCTGCTGCTTGTAAGCTTCAAATAGTATCCCACTCCAAGCGGCATCGGTGCCGCTTGTCTGGTGTTTCCACGACACAACGTGGAAAGCACCGTTTGTCTTAAAGCAGGCATTCTCGCCTGCTTGAAGACTGTGGATGGATGCCCAAATTTGGGCCTCTTTTTGTTGGCGCCCGTTCTGAACGTCAACAAAAATCATTATGGCAATTACGGCCACGAGCGCCGTAATAGCCATTACCATCAATGTCGTTTCAAACTTTTTCATTTTTTCTCCTTTCAAAAGAGAATATGGGGCTAAACGATTAACCCCCTGTAAAGAACAACAGCTCTTGGTTTATGGCGAAAACCTTAAACCGAGCTGATTTTTCCTTTTGATTTCACACTCGTATTATAGCATAATTTCTTGAGCTTGTCAAGGGGTTGACGGGGGGAAGGAGAGGGTTTATACTATATTTATGGATACTATAACGGTTTCAAAAATTGAATACAAAAAACTTAAGAAGCAAGCGGACGCTTTCAAATTGTTTGCTGGTTATTTTTTTGCTTCCTTGGTTGCGGATTCTCCTCAAGATGTGATTAATGATTTTAGAAAAACCAATCTTTATACAGAGAGTTTTTTAAAAGATCTTAAAGAGGGATTAGCTGATTCTTCTTATTTAAAAAATTATGGTGATAAGACCACTAAAACCAAGATTAGAAATGTTCCTGCGTGATAGAGGGCTTCTAGCTAAATGGGCAAAAGCGAAAAAGTTGTTTGAAAAAGACATCCGTCATACCTCATTGAATGTTGAACTCCTTGAGCCCAAGTGGAGAGCAATTTATTCTTTTCGCCTTGATAAAAAATACAGGGCGTTGTTTTTTATTGGCAAGGATGGTTTTGTTGAAATTTTACAAATTACCAACCACTACAAGAAGGCATAATTTATTTTAAAAGCAAATGCAATTAGTTGATAATGTTTTGCAAGGTAAAGAAAGAGAAGAGGCGATTAAGCGGGCCGAGAGCTTGCCTTTTTTGGTTTTAGACGAAGAGCAGGTTAAAGATGTTAAAAACATAGCCAAAGGGGTTTATTCGCCTTTAACTGGTTTTTTGAAAAGAGACGATTTTGAAAGGGTGGTTAAAGAAATGTGTCTTGTTAGCGGGGAAGTTTGGCCAATTCCGATTGTTTTAAATATTTCAAAGCAAGAAGCCGCAGAGCTTGAAAAAACTCAGGAAAAAACTCAGGAAAAAGTTCTTGCCTTAAAAGACGAGAAAGGCGAAGTAGTTGCTCTTTTCAAAGATAGCTCTTTGTCTGAACGATTAGCCAAACAAGCCAGAGCTACCCTTGAAGAAAGCTTTTCTTTAAAGCAAGTCCTATCAAGAGAAATCAAACTAACCGAGTCAGTTTAATATAATTACTCCGATAGCAACAACTCTCGGACATAGCCGCACAGGTTTAGTATTCGCGGAAAAAAGAAAGCTTGAAAGCAGGGGTTTTTTGATGTATGATAGAGCAATATGTTTATTCGTTTTGTTATAAAAATGGTTTTAAGGGTGGATAATTTTATTTATCAACTGCTTAGTTTTTTGGCAATTAAACAAGAAGGGGGCAAGCACCCTAAGCATCGGCTGATGCGCTACCATCAGTTTTTTTTAGATAACATAAGCACTACTGACAAGGTTTTAGACCTTGGTTGTGGGGCTGGGTTTTTGGCTTTTGTACTTGCTCAAAAAGCCAAAGAAGTCGTTGGTATAGACATAACCAAAGAAAACATCGCGAAAGCCAGGCAGAAGTTTAAGCTACCTAATCTAAAGTTTATTTTAGGGGACATTCTTGAATATAATTTTAAAGAAAGTTTTGATGTCATTGTTTTATCAAATGTTTTAGAGCATCTTAAAGAAAGAGTTGATTTTTTAAAAAGATTAAATGGCTTGGCCCCGAAGATTTTAATTAGGGTTCCTTTATTAGAAAGAGATTGGCTCACCTTATATAAAAAAGAACTGGGCGTTGAATATCGTTTAGACAAGGGGCATTTTATTGAGTACACTTTTTCAAGTTTTAAAAAAGAGTTATTAGAAAGCGGTTGGGAAATAAGCCATTCGCTAACTCTGTTCGGCGAATTATGGGCAGTGGCTTTTCATTAATAATAATAAGGTCTATGTCAAAAAAAATATTAATTACAGGTTCAGAAGGTTTTGTCGGGCCTTATTTAAGAGAGCTGGCTGTTTTAAAAGGTGATGATGTTTTTGGTATTACTCAATCAGAGTGTGATTTAACTGATTTCAAGAAAACAGACGGCTTATTGAACAAAATACAGCCCGATGTCATTTTCCACTTAGCTGGAAAAAGCAGTGTTACAGATTCTCTGCAAGATCCATTTGCTACTTTTTCAACTAATATTTTTTCGGTTTTAAATATTTTAGAATCAGCTCGTCAGTTGAAAAGTAAGCCCGTTATTTTATCAGCTGGGTCTTCAGAAGAGTATGGTATTTTAAGCTCCACCGCTCCCTTAAAAGAAGAAATGCCCTTGAACCCGACATCCCCGTATGGTTCTTCTAAAGTAATTCAGGAAAATATAGCTTTGCAATACTTTAAACATTTTAAGGTAAAGGTAGTTTTAAGTAGAACATTTAATCATACTGGCCCAAAACAAGGGCCAAGAGCTGTCGCCCCCGCCTTTGCTAGGCAAATCGCTGAAATTGAGCTTGGCCTGAAAGCCCCTCTTTTAAAAGTAGGTAATTTAGAAGCTGTCAGGGACTTTTCTGATGTAAGAGATATAGTTAAGGCCTATTATTTAGCTTCAGAAAAATGCGATTTTGGCATACCCTATAACATATCAAGCGATAAAGCCGTTAAAATCGCGGATATTTTGGAAACTTTGCTTTCTTTTTCAAAAATAAGAATAACCGTTGAAAAAGACCCAAACCTTTTTCGGCCTGTTGATGTTCCGATAAAAGTAGGGGATAGTTCTCGATTTAGGCGAAAAACCGGCTGGGAGAATAAAATTCCTCTAGAAAAAACCTTGCTTGATATTTTAAATTATTTTAGAAATGAACTTGCAAAATAAAATTATTCAAGGGGTTGATGGAGTGAAAAACCTGTTTTTTTCAGGTAAACTTTCGTATGTAGTTGAAAACAAAACCTGGGTTGTCAACGAGGTGGCCTTAAGTTTATTAGAAGGGTTCAAGAGAGCTGGGTTTAAAGAAACGCAAATTACCACTTCTCGTTTTGGGTTGAGAAACCAAGTGGTTCACTTTGGGTCAGTTAATACTTTTTTAAAAAACAATGATTTTGTCAGGGTTCACCCTTCTAATAAGGTGATTTTAACTTGGTTTCATTTTGTTCCAACTGACCCAAGAAATAAGTATATTCAAGAGGCACAAAAAACAATTTCTTTGCTACATACCTCTTGTTCTTTAACAAAGAATGAATTGATTAAGTTTGGCGTTCAAGAAGAAAAAATCAAGGTTATTCCCCTCGGGGTTGATTTAGCTCTTTTTAAGCCCGCCCTCAAAGGAGAAAAAGAGGCCTTAAAAAAAGAGCTCTCAATACCTTTAGGGAGCTTTGTTGTTGGTTCATTTCAAAAAGATGGCGTTGGCTGGAATGAAGGCCTTGAGCCCAAGCTCATTAAGGGCCCAGATGTTTTTGTTGAAGCTATGGCTAAATTAGCCAAGGCCTTCCCAATTTTTGTTTTGTTGGTAGGGCCAGCCAGAGGATATGTCAAGCGAGAGTTAGCTAAGCGAGGCATTCCTTTTTTTAATGTTGGGTTTTTAAAAGAAGTTCGAGATGTTGCTAAATATTATCAGGCACTTGACCTTTATATCGTCTCATCAAGAATTGAGGGTGGACCCCAATCAATTTTAGAAAGTTTGGCTTCAAACGTTCCTTTGGTTTCAACTAAAGTGGGTATGGCTGAAGATGTTATCAGAAATGGAGAAAACGGTTTTTTGACTGAAATAGAAAATGTAGAAGAGATTGTTCAAAAAGCCAGCGAAGTTTTATCTAACAAAGTTTTAAGAAGCCGCTTAGCCCTTGAGGGCCGAAAAACAGCACTTGAATATTCATGGGATAAGATTGCTCAAAGATATTTAAATGAACTTTATTTAAATCTTTGAATGACGAAATGTGTAAGTTTTATAAAACTATGCCTAATTTTAATAAGTTTGACAATATTTGCCTTGATCTTCCTGCTTTATTTGAAAAGCAAAATTTTGATTTTTCAGTTAACCAAAGGTTTAGCCCAAACAGTTCAACAAAAAGCGAATATAAGATCAAGGTTTTTTCTTGGGCATTTTCTTCTTTGAGGTTGTTTTGTTTTGGCTTTTTATATAAAACGAATATTTTGCCAAGGTTAATGTACGCAAATGTTTTGCTTGGTTGGTTTAATGATTTTAAAAGGTTTTGGGTTGGTTTTTTAGGCAACAGAGTGATTGATATTTTTGATTTTCACTTTTTGCGCCAAACATACCGAGCCAAGTTCCAAGAAGTTTCTTTAGACCACGGCGATGAAAAAAACCCAAGCAAGTTTTTAGCCGCCTGGCAAGAGCCAGGCACTATGTTTTATCTTTTGCAATCTGTTTGGAGATACAGCAAAAGTGCTTTTTTGGAAATTTACCCCTTTTATCGTTTTATTAAACCTAAGAGCCATATTTTAGAATATGGCTGTGGTATAGCCCCAGCAACCCAAGGGCTGATTAGGTATTGCTCTTATAAAAACCTTAAGTTCACTTTAGCTGATATTTCCCAAATAGCTTTTTTGTACGTTAGGTGGAAATTAAGCCAAAAACCTTATGTTAATTTTATTACCATAAACCCAAGCATTGCTCTTAATCTTCCCAAAGACGAGCAATACGACACAATTATCTGTTTAACTGTTTTAGAGCACTTAACTAACCCAACAGAAGTGGTTGAAAACTTTATTGGCAAACTAAAGCCGGGGGTTTGTTGATTTTTGATTACATTTTAGGAGGAGCCGAAGGCCTTGACGCAAAAGCGAGTATGCTTGAAAGAGAAGTTGTTTTAAAGTTAATTAAGAAAAACTTTAAAGTAAAAAAAGGACATCTTAACTTTCATAAAACCATGGGGCTAACCATAGCCCAAAAAATATGAAAATTAATATCTTGTTTGATTTTACAAAACCAGCCGGAGGGGGCAAGCAGTTTTTGAAGGCCCTCAAGAATGATTTTTTAAAAGCAGGGTTTTATACCGAAAACCAAGAACAAGCCGATGTTTTTCTTTTTAATAGTTATCATAATTTACAAGAAGTCATTGCTTTAAAAAAGAAATATCCCAAGAAAGTTTTTATTCATCGTTTAGGACCTGTTTTTTATTTGCACAGGGGTAAACACTGGAAATCAGTTGACAAGACGGTTTTGGATTTATCACAAAGAATAGCTGATGGCTTTATTTTTCAGTCAACTTGGTCTTTAAATGAAGCTGAAAATTTGGGCTTTAAAGTTAATGAAGCGAATTATAAAATAATTCTTAATTGGCCTGACAAAAACATTTTTTTTCCTTTAAAAGAAAGGGCATTTATTCAAGGCAATAACCAAAAGACAAAACTTATTTCAACGAGCTGGTCAAGCAATAAAAATAAGGGTTTTGAGGTTTATAAGTTCTTAGACGCAAGATTGGATTTTAAGAAATATGAAATGGTTTTCTTAGGCAACTTGCCTTCGGGTTTAACTTTTAAAAACATCAAGCATGTCCCAGCCTTGCCTTCAAGCGAGGTTTCTCGTTATTTAAGAGCGAGCGATATTTTTATTACAGCTGCCAAAGACGAGGCCTGTTCTAATGCGTTGATAGAAGCCATGGCTTGCGGTTTGCCTTGTTTAGCTTTTAATTCGTCAAGCAACCCCGAGGTTTTAGGGGCAGGCGGGGAGTTGTTTGAGAGCCCGCCTGATTTGTTAAACAAACTTGAAAAAATTGTTAAAAATTATCATATTTATCAAAATTGTTTGCCTGTTTATTTAGTCCAAAACACAGCTAAAACCTACTTGCAATTTATCCAAAGATTGTTTACTATGAGGCAAGGAGGCCAAATAAAGCTAAAGCGAATTTCTTTCAAAGACAAATTAAAATTTCTAAAAATACAGGCCTTTTTATTCAAAGGTAGAGTTATTAATAAAATGAAAATAATATGAAAAAAGCTTTTATTACTGGGGTTACCGGTCAAGACGGGTCATATTTGGTTGAATTTTTGCTTGAAAAGGGCTATCAAGTTCATGGCTTACAAAGAAGGTCGGCTTGCTCTAATCAAGAACGGATTTTTCAGATAAAAAATAGCAATTTTTTTCTGCATTACGGAGACCTGGGAGATTCCGGAAATTTAATTAGTTTACTGAAAGAGATATGCCCAGATGAAGTTTATAATTTAGCTGCCCAGAGTGATGTTGGCATTTCTTGGAAAATACCCGAGTACACTGGCAATATCACCGGGCTTGGCGTTTTAAGAATTCTTGAAGGTTTGCGGGTTTTGGGGCTTGCTAAGAAAACAAAATTTTATCAGGCCTCAACTAGCGAGCTTTTTTCTGGAAAACCCGGTGGTCCTATTAATGATGAAAATACCGCTTTAGAGCCCCAAAGCCCCTATGGGGCAGCTAAACTCTACGGTTTTTGGATAACTAAAATTTATAGGCAGGCCTATCAAATGTTCGCTTGCAACGGCATCTTGCACAATCATGAGAGCCCAAGAAGAGGAGAAAATTTTGTCACTCGTAAAATAACTTTAGCTGCCGCTAAAATTTCTTTAGGAATACAAGATAAACTTTTACTTGGCAACCTATTAGCTAAAAGGGATTGGGGCTATGCTGGTGACTTTATTGAAGCGATGTGGTTAATGTTACAAGCAAAAGAGCCCGATGACTTTATTATCGCCACTGGTCAAAACCATTCAGTTAAGGAGTTTTGCGAAATCGCTTTTAAAGAAGTTGGTTTTGAAATTATTTGGCAGGGCGAAGGGGTCAATGAAAGGGGGATTGATAAAAAAAGTGGAAAAGTAATAGTTGAGGTTTCAGCTGATTTTTTCAGACCAGCTGAAGTTGAATGTTTGCTTGGAGATAACTCAAAAGCCCGAGAAAAACTTGGCTGGGCGCCAAAAACGAGCTTTGAGCAATTAGTTAAAATAATGGTTCAAAGCGATTTGATTAAAGCGAAAAAGGAACTGCAATTAAAAAATTTTAAAAATAGCTAAGCCCTATGAAAATGAAAACATTTCACCGCCTTTTGCTTGAAAAACTTTTAAAGCAAAACTCTGTGTTAGTTAAGGGAAAAATTTTAGATGCGGGTTCTGGCCAAAGAAGATATGACCATCTTTTCAAAGGTGAAATTATTGCTTGCGATTTAAACCCTAAACCAGAAATAAAAGTTGAAAAGTGCGACCTTTGTGCTTTACCCTACCAAAACGAGCAATTTGATTCTGTTTTATGTTTAGAGGTTTTAGAATATCTTACGATAGATACGGTCAAAGTGGCTTTAAAAGAAATAAAAAGGGTTTTACGGCCGGGTGGTTTGGTCTTGCTTTCGTCTCCATTTTTTTATAAAGATCATCAAGACAACCTTCGCTTAAGCGCTCATTACCTCGCCTCTCTTTTCAATGAAATAGGGTTTTCTGATGTTTATGTTAGTAAGTTTGGCAACAAGTTCACCGCCTATTACGATATGATGCGCTATGGCTATTTTAAAGCTAAATATTTAAAGCCATTTTATCTTTTAGAACTCGCTTTAGCGATGTTAGCGATTAAGCTTTTTTGTTTAGAAAATAAGCAAGACGACTTTTACACCGGTATTATGATAAAGATAACAAAGAAAAATAGTGAATGTAGTGCAAATTAATTTTATGCAAGTTAGAATTGATGATGTGGGAGCATCAACAAAAAAATATAACCAGCATGTCAAAAGTTTTCCTTTTTGCTCGGTTTTTGATTTTTGGCCATTGAAAGTTATCTGGCCCTTTAAGGGTTGGGGGCCCTATAAAGAACTAACTTTAAAAGAGTGGCAAGAGGCCTTAAGTTTTTTTGAAAAAAATAACATCAAGCCCATTATAGCTATTACCGCTTGTTGGGTTGAAAGAAATAACACTTTAACCCCTTTTCCAAAGAAGTTTCCAGGGCAAGCCAATTTTTTAAAAGAAAAGTTTTTACAAGGTAAAATTGAAATAGCCAATCACGGGCTAACCCATTGTGTTGTGGGCAAACACTTGCCAAAGTTAGTTGGCTCTAATCGTGAGTTTCATCGGGAGTTTTGGTCTTATTTGCCTTATGAAACGCATGAAAAACATCTTTTTGCTTCGCAAAAAATTTTAGAAAGTTTTTTTGAAAAACCAATTACTATTTTTGTCCCGTCAGGCAATATCTGGAGTTTATCTACTTACCAGGCCCTTTTAAAAACAGGCCTTAAAAAAGTAATCGCTAATAGGTATATGCAAGATAGCGAGGAGGAGATGCAAGGCGTTGAGTTTATTGACGACAAAGAGGGCTGGCTTGTTTTGCATGACAGGGACTTGAAGTTAGAACTCAAAAAACCCTAGAAAAGATTGTAGCCCTCCATAAACTTGGACGATCGTCGTGCTTTATGGAAGTTTAGAATTACCATAAACTTGGACGATCGTCGTGATTTATGGTAAAAGGTTTTTTTATTTTTTTATGTTTTCAGAAGAATTACAAAATAAAATAATAAAGTATTACCAGAACTATTATAAGAGCTGTGGCTTAAGGGATTTTAAGTTAAGGGCTGAAAATAAACTCAGAGAAGAAGCTGTTGAAGAAAAAAGGCTTTTAAGATTAGAGGAATTTTTGCTTTTAAAAAAGCTGCAAGCCAAAGAGTGCTTTATAATGGGCGCAGGCACTGGGGGGTTGGCTGTTGTTTTAAAAGAAAAGTACAACATTAATGTTTCAGGTTGCGAACCTGACATTGTTGCCCTTGATATTTTAAAAGAGAAGCTCAAGCAAAAGGGGATTGACGATGTTGGTTTTACAGCCGACTTTGGCGAACACTTAACTTCTTTTAAAAGTAGTTTTTTTGATTTGGTCTACTGTTACACGGTTTTAGAGCATGTCCAAAATGTTGAAAAATGTTTAGCTGAAATGATCCGAATAACCAAGCCCGGGGCTAGTGTTTATGTCAATACGCCAAACTATGGCTTTCCTGAAGAAAGGCATTACAAGATAAGGTGGCCCTTTCCGCCCGCTTATTTGCCAAGAGCTTTTAGTTATTTGTATTTGATTTTGCGAGGTAAACCACCCAAGTTTTTTAAGTCCCTTAACCTTTTAACAAAGAGACGACTAAGTAAAATACTTAGCCGCCATAAGAATATCAAAACAAAGCCCTTGAGCCCCGTTAAAAGTAGCACCCAAGAACTCCTCTTAAAAAAGCTGGCCTAGACCGGGTCTAGGTCAGTTTTAAAAAACAAAACCTTTTAAATTTTTCTTTGCAATAATCTCAAAAGAATCAAGCCAGTTATACTTTTGGGATTTTGTTTTTTTCTTGTCTTGCCATTTAAATTCATAACCCTTTAATTCGTCTGATGTTTCCTCAATTAGGTCTATTTCGTTTCCATCATAAGTTCTCCAAAAATACGATTCCTTTTTTATTTTGCAATAGCTTAAATATTTCATCCTTTCAGCTATCAGAAAATTTTCCCATAAAGCGCCCTTATCATTTCTTTTATCTAAGAAGTTAAAATTATTAATTAGTGCGTTTCTAATGCCAGTGTCGTAAAAATAGATTTTTTTTAGTTTAGAAATTTCTCTTCTTTTATTTTTCGTAAAGGGCTTTAAACGAAAAATAACAAAGCTTTTTTCTAAGAGTTCAAGGTATCGTTCAATTGTTTTTTTATCGATTTGCAAAGTATTAGCAAGTTCATTATAAGACACTTCAGAGCCAATTTGTAAAGCCAACGCCTTTAAAAGTTTTACTAAAAAGTCAGGCCCTTTTATTTCTTGAAAACCAAAAATATCTTTATAAATATAACTTGAAGAAAGCTCGCCTAAAAGATCTTCCTTTGCTTTAAAAGATTTTTGAGAAACAACTTCTGGGTAAGATCCAAAAACAATCAACTCTTCTATTTCCTTCAGGAGTGTTAAATAGTCGCCAGTGGCGTAGATTTCTTTTAAGCTCAAGGGGAAAAGATGATAAACGAATTTTCTACCAGTTAAGGGTTCTTGAGTATAATCAAGCAGGTTTAAGATTGAAGAACCAGTTGCAATTATTTGTTTCTCTTTTTTATAAAAATCAACTAATAATTTAAGGGTTTGACCAATATTTTCAACTTTTTGAGCTTCGTCAATAAAAATTACTTTTGCTTCTCCAATAAGTTTTTTGAGGAATTCTATATTCTTATTAGCTAACTCTTCTCTGTCTGATGGATTATCGCAGTTGAAAAAGCGAATATTTTTTTTTGAATAATTTTTAATAAGCTCCAAACTTAAAGTTGTTTTGCCTGTTTGCCTAGCGCCCGCGAGAATAACGATTTTGCCCTGAAAAAATTTTTTAGCGATAATTTGTTTTAATAATCTTTTATACATAAATAATTGTTAACGTAATTTAGGGACTTTATTCTCTATTTTACGCCTATTATTTTTATTGTCAAGCAGTTTTTAACAGCTTTAAGTTTTTTAAATCGCTTAACCTTGTAACAAAAAAGCGACTAAGTAAAATACTTAGCCGCCATAAGAATATCAAAACAAAGCCCTTGAGCCCCGTTAAAAGTAGCACCCAAGAACTCCTCTTAAAAAAGCTGGCCTAGACCGGGTCTA
>Ga0210018_1000366_pt1 | contig 22643 bp, 20 predicted proteins | sample CryGeyCG2014_010_2_FD_183967 | JGI IMG/M metagenome (GOLD analysis project Ga0210018, IMG submission 183967) | Groundwater microbial communities from aquifer - Crystal Geyser CG09_land_8/20/14_0.10 (SPAdes) (version 2) | ecosystem: Environmental > Aquatic > Deep subsurface > Groundwater | place...
GGCTTAACATCAGCTTTCCAAGCTGAATAGAGGGGTCCGACTCCCCTATCCCGCTCAAAATTCTGATTTTGAGAGGGTCAAGCTTTGCTTATCCCGCTCTTTAGACTATAGGGCTTTGAGGCTTCCTACAGTCACTGTAACATCGTTTGTTTGTGAAGAAACTGTTTTGGGATCTTCTAATTGATAGCTCTTTTTTAAAGTTGCAACCAGAATACTTACAAAATCGGGATCGATTCCTGTCTTCAGGGTTATTTGGGTTTTTGTGTAGTCATAAGTTGCTGCGTTTCCTGTTGATAAAACAGTAAAACCGGCAGCCTCAATTAGAGTTTGGACTTTGCCTGCTTCCCCTTTTATCCCGCTTCCGTTAAGAATTTTAATTTTATACTTACTTAAACTTGCGCTGGGACTGGCTGTTGGTTTTGAAGTTGGGGCCGCTGTGGGTTCAACTGTAATATTTTGGGTTCCAGAAGTATTTGATTTTTGGCTATCTGATATTTTTTGGATACCGAAAACATAGGCGAATATTCCGCCTATTAAAAGACCCAGAAGAAGCATTCCTGGAATTAATATCCAGAGAATGTTAAAAGAAGATTCTTTTTGATGTTTAGCCTCTAATTTAATCGATTCTTTAATTATTTCTTCACTCTTTTGAGGTTTCTCACTTACTACTTCTTCGGCCGGTTTAACTTCCTCTTTGCTTCCTACTTCTTCTACAACCATTCTTACGTTTTTCTTTTCGTTCATAGCTTTAGTATACCCTATTTGGTAAAATATGTCTGTATATGGTGGGTGTAGCTCAGCTGGTTTAGAGCGTCTCCCTGTGGAGGAGAAGGCCGCGAGTTCGAGTCTCGTCACCCACCCCAAGAAGGATTATCTTCTGTATATTATGTGTTTCCAGTCAGGAAGGCTTAAACCCTGAACGATAGCTCCAATAAAATAGCCATTGGCAATAACATTGTTAAAAATACTTCCGCCAAAGCTGATGGTGATGATCAAAAGAATACTGTAAGTCAGCCAGTGATGAACTCTAATCGATTTTGTTTTAAGCTTTATTTCTAAATAAGGGCAGATTTGAACCCCCTTAATTTTAATATGTGGTAATTTATAACAGCATTCAAGAACACTCCGCAATTCATTGCGGAGATGAATTGAACGCTGATATGTCATCCTCCTTTGGAGGGATACCCCGCTCTTTAGAGCGGGGAGGATGTCATTATTTAACTTTGATTGTGGGTGAGTGAAAACGTGATTTAACAAAAGTCCCGCTATAGACGATATTCCAAGTGTGAAATAGTGCATTGATTAATTATATAATAGACATATGAATGAAAGTACAAAAGGTTGGAAAAAGTATCATAGATTTCAGGAAAAACCCGGGTGGTGCGGGCCGGCTGTGATTCAGATGGTTTTAGCTAAAGCCGGAATCAGAAAATCGCAAAAAGAAATTGCCAAATATGTTTATAAAAGCTGGTGGGGCACTCCCCAGCAAATGATTCTTGCCTATTTAAGCCGTTTTTTTAAGATAGTTAACTACAAACACGATGCTGCATTTAAGGATATTTCACTTCATCTAAAAAAGGGCAATATTGTTGTTTTAGACTGGTGGGACGATTTCGAAAAGGACAGCGCCGGCGGTCATTATTCGATTGCGGCCGATTACGACAGTAAACTTCGGGCTCTAACCTTGGTTGATCCGTCTAACGACAGACCCGGAATGTGGACGGTGTCGGATAAAGAGTTTAGGCCTAAGTGGTACGATACTTTGGATGTGCATAATAGAACTTGGATTGAGGGCTGGATGCTTTGGGTCGATCCCAAGTCCAAAATTTAACAATATGCGCCATATTGGTTACTCTTACCTTCTTGTAATCGTGTAGCTTGCGGGGTGATAGAGAAAAGCTGCGGGAGAGTCCTCTACCAGAAATCTCTGAAAATCAAGGTAGATCTTTTTTCTTTCGCTTTCGTTTGTCACAGTCCTACCGTCCTCGAGTAGTTTATCGATTCTCGGGTTTTTGTAATTTGATATGTTTGTCGCTTCCTGGCTTGAATGCCAAAGTGAATATTGATCGGGGTCACGGGGAATGTCCAAAACTGCCAAGAAGGCATCGAAATTCTCCGGGATGCCTGAGGTGACCTGAACATTGACCGTAATTCCCAGTTCTCTCCAGTTTCCGGCAATTTCTTCTGCTTCAGTTAATAGTACCGGGGTGGTGGCGATATTTAAAGAAAGATTATTCAAGACTTCTTTGGAAAGATCCCTCATCATGTCTTTAGCTTTTGCCAAATCATAATCGTAAGGTTTAACTTGCGGATTATATGCCCAGGAGTCAGGTGATATGGGACCAATGGCTCTTTCTTCGGGGAATTTGCTTTTGTTAATGGTGTAGGTCAAGACCTGTCTTAAGGTCTTATCTGAAGTTTTTTTCTCTTTAGCGCAATTAAAAAAAACCGCCGTGAATCTTCCGTAATTGATCTTTTTTTGTACGTCAAGAGTTTTCCAAACGTCAAACGGTTCGGGATTAAAGATATCTATTAATTTATCAACTTTCCCCAGTTTTAACGCGAGCTTAGCTCTTTCTTCGGTGGGGTAGAATTTAAAAATCATGTCTTTTTCTTTAGGTTTGGCAAGAATAATTTGCTCGACGATATTTCCGGCCACGGTTACTTTTTTTACTTTCCGCTCGCCCGTTCCCAAGAAACCCTTTTTAAAGATAGGTTTAGCTAAAATTGCAGGGAACGGAGAAAAAGGCGTTTGCAGTTTAAAAATAATCGTTTTGGGATCGGGTTTATCGACGGAAACATCCGAAAAGTTTATTTGAATATCGCCACTTGTTATTTTTTTCCCATCCTGCCAAGTATAACCATCTCCAATATGAAAAATCCAAGTCTTGCCGCCGTCTTGATTTTCCCAAGAAGAAGAAATGGCCGGGCTGACTTCTCCATTTTCATTGATACTGGTTAGACCGCTACTTACGTATCCCAAAATTGAATCAGGAAGATTATCCAATCGGTATCTTCCTACCATGCCAATTCTTTCCCTCCCCTTTTGAAAAATATTGGAGGCGAAAACGTTAAGGCTTGAAAAAAAAAGAATTCCAAAAACAATTCCCAACAAAAGGATCCATTTAAAACGAGACAAAAAAGCCAGAATTAAGCTAAAAATATACCTGGAGTTTCGCATTGGTTAAATAACTAAGGAAATAAGGGAAATTAAAATAAACAAACCGGCCGTAACAAAAGTCAGTTTATAAAGAAGTTTTTCAAAACCCCGCCTGGAAAAGGAGGATCCGCTGCCGAAGCTTCTTCCCAGTCCTGAGCCCCTTGATTGGATGAGAATAAGAATAACCAGAGCAATTGAGGTTATCATTTGAACCGCCAGAACGATGTTTTTCATCTTGAAATAAGCCAATGAAGTATAGAGGAAATAACCGAAATTACCAAGGAAAAAGCAATGATTGCCAAGAGCCCACTCAAATTTACGGATGGAATATCAATCCATTTGGAAGACAGGCCCAGAAAAGAAAAACCGATAATTTTAAAACCGGGAACGATTAAAGTAACCAGATAAAGGGCAATTGCCGACGAAACCCATCGAAAAAGGCCAAAGGTGATCAAGTTTAGGGGAAGAAGAAGTAAATTAATAAGGGGTTTGACGAGAAGAGAAAGAATCGAAAGTCCGACTCCTGTCAATAAAAGACTGTTAATTCCTTTTGAAAGCTGTATGCCGCTAAATGCCACCGAGGCTAAGTATAGCGAAAGAGTGCTGGCGATATAAATCTTAATGAGCGATTTCATTCTTATTAAATTTTATCATATTATGTCTAGTCATAGGAATTTTGATTTTTCCAAGTTTAAGTAAGACACCTAAGGTAGTAATCAGAGAAATTAGAAAGATTGAAGCTAGATTATAGATGATTACTTCGCTCTTTGCACTTTGAATCTCTAATTTTTCGTCAGAGACCGTAATTTTAATGATATTGGGCGTATTTCTGCCTAAAAAGCTGAATGGAACCTTAAGAGCAAATGAGAACTTTCCATATGGAGGCAGGGCCTGAATATTTTTGCTTTCAACGAGTTGGTTATCGAAAAATATCTGTGGCGTTAAATTATATGAAGCGGCAACGCCTGCATTTTCTATGCTGACCAGTATTTTTTGCGGGGTAAAAGGAATAAATTTTTCAACTTCACTGACAATTTTAATTTTAGGGTTTCTTTCGATAGGTAATTGGCCAAAGTTAACAAAAACATCTTTTTGGGGGTTTGGACCAAGTTTGTAGGACCCGGGGGGATACGGTTTTTGAGGGTCGACACCATGAATTACAAAAGCAAAGTGCCTAAGATCAAGTTTGTTAAAATAATCTATTCCTCCGGTTGTTGCTCCCCAAGTAGGATCAATTGAAATCCAGGTTTTTTTATTCGAATCCCAGTATTCCGGCCATGAGTGAAGAACATCCGAAACAAGCGAGAGGGGCTGGATCTTGAGGTTTTCGGTATAGGCAAAGCCGTTTATTTCCCTTGCGGGAATTTTTGCCGCTCTTGCAATTGCAATGAATAAATCGGTAAATTCCATACAGATTGCATTTTTTGGATTTTTAATAGCTTTCAAAGCCCCCAGTCTGACTGCATTTGGCTTTACCCTTTCAAAATCGTACGAGAGGTAATTAACAACAAAATTATATATCTCCCTAGGCGTTTTATACTTATGAGCAAGTTCTAAAATTACAGGATCGGAAGCTTGCCACAAATCTGTTGCAAGAAGGTTGCTTTCTAAAGCTAATTCCTGCGGGGTCAAGTAAGGTCTTGGCCCTGCGAATATCTGAACCGATCCCTCTGCTTTAATATCCACTCGTTGGCGAGGCGCCAACGTAAAAGTTCCCAGCCAGTTACCGTCATCGTCAACTCTTACATTGCTTGGCTTGGGATCAATTAACGAAAAATATACTTTTTGAAGAGATGTGTCGGGAGGAAGAGCAATTTCGATAAGGGCCGATTTAACTAAAGGATTTTCAAGATGATAAATAAGGTTAAAGGCAAAGACCTGAAATTTTCCGAAGCCTGCCATAATTCCCGTTTTTGAAATAGATTCTTTGTTGAATAAGTAAACTTTATAACCGTCTTTAACCTCCTTTTTTTCCGGATTAGGTGAGAGATAGGCTTCATCGCCAAAGGAATTGGGAACCAAAAAAGACAAATTATATGAAGAAAATGAGGAGTCGGAAGAAAGCCTGGGGATTGATATTTCCCAAACCTCTCCCGTTCTTTGGGCAATGGTAGGATCATCGTAGGAAACACTAAATAATCTTTTGTTTCCTTTTCCGACCAAAGCATCAGGGAAGGAGATAACAATATTGGTTTTTGATCCCTCGGTTTTTACTTGGAACGGTAAAGTTATCCCCGATTGAGAAGCCGTTAGATTGGTAGGTTTAATATTGTCTAAAACCAAAGTGTAGGCAGTGGCATATAAATTAGTAAAAAGATTCTCAAGAGTAATATTGTTGGTTACGGTGGTAATGCCTGTTTCCTGAACTTTATAGGTGACATTAACATCTGTCTTAAACTCGCCCTCTGCATAAGTTGGAATTATGAATAATGAATTAAGAACGATGCAAGAAAACAAAAAAAACAAAAACTTTTTAATCATATATATAAAGAAGTATAAATTAAAGAATGAAAATGTTCCACCTCGCGGGTGGTATTCTTACTAAGAATATCCCACCTCGGGAGTGGATTACTATTGCCACCTCGGTGGGTTAAAAGGAATAATTTGGGTAATGTTTGGATTTGTACTATAAAGATATAGTTGACTAGTTCGGTCTATCTTCGTATAAATAATTATGGCATTAGTTATATATAAACGTCAGTCACAGATTTTGGACTTTATTAAGCAGCATATTCAGTCAAAAGGCAGTGCTCCTACCTTAAGAGAAATTGCCGATGCGATAGGTGTTTCGTCTTTAGCAACAGTTCACGAACATCTTCAAGCACTGGTAACCAAAGGTCTGATTAAAAGAAAAGGAGGAAAGGTAAGAAGCATAGAATTGAAAGATATTGAAATTAATTTTAATCCTCAAGGAGTAAGTGTACCAATCTTGGGTTATATCGCGGCAGGGGCACCGATTGAACCCTATACCGATCCTAATGCAACCATGTCAATTCCCCCCAATTTCTATTCGCAGAAAAAAAGGGTCTACGTTCTTCAAGTAAGGGGGGAATCGATGATTGAAGAACAGATCAGAGACGGTGATTATGTGGTGGTTGAACAGGAGGAAAGCGCGAATAACGGAGATATAGTTGTTGCCTTATTAGATAACGGCATGGCAACCTTGAAAAGATTTTTTAGAGAAGCAACCAGGGTAAGACTGGAACCGGCTAACGCCAAGATGTCTCCTATTTTCGTTAAGAACGTCCGCATTCAAGGTAAAGTCGTCGGCCTCGTCAGAAGGTATACTAATTAAAAAAGAATATCCCACCTCGGGAGTGGATTACTATTGCCACCTCGGTAGGTTAATTTAATAGTACACATCGGAGGTGTACTATTTGACTTTCGTATCACCTCGCGGGTGGTAAGTTCTCCAAACTTGAATACCTAGACTTGAATGGTTAAAATACTGGTATGCTAAGGAAGTTTATAAAGAAAAATCTTGAGGCTGCAGAAAAATATGGTAATGAGGTTCAGCGGGTTGATATGGTGGGAGTAGTTGCTGTTTTATCACATCATGCAGGCGAATTGTCAGATTTTATGGGGGGGTAAGAAGGTTAAATGATCACGCTCATCACACGCCCAAGGATTTGGCTAACGCTTTAATTGATGGAGTTGTAACAATAACTCAACTTAGAAAAGAGATTGGAAGGTAAAATTTCGTACCACCTCGCGGGTGGTACATTTGTTATTTCCTCTTGTTAAACAAACTCTTTCTAAGTTAAAATTCTTCTATGCCAGAAATTTTTAAGACAATAATCGATATATTTCTCCATCTTGATAAAAATCTGGCGATGGTAATATCTCAATACGGCGTGGCAACTTATGGGTTTCTGTTTTTGATTATTTTTATGGAAACGGGATTTGTGATAACGCCATTTCTTCCCGGTGATTCCCTTTTATTTGCTGCAGGAGCTTTAGCCGCTTCTTCTTCACTCAATATCTTTGCACTTTATATCTTGCTTTTGTTTGCCTCTATCTTAGGCGACACCATAAATTATTGGGTCGGCCATTTTATAGGACCTAAAGTATTTGAGGGTGAACACAAATTTATTAAGAAGGAGTATCTTATTCGTACCCAGAAGTTTTACGATAAATACGGCGGTCAGGCGATAACTATCGGTAGGTTTGTTCCCATTGTCCGTACTTTTGTCCCTTTTGTGGCCGGAATTGCCAAAATGTCTTACAAATTCTTTATTATTTATAATATTTTAGGGGGAGTGTTATGGGTTTCTCTTTTTACCTGGACCGGCTACTTCTTTGGTAATTTGCCTTTTGTCAAAAATAATTTCCGCTACGTAGTTGTCGTGATAATTTTAATTTCAATTACCCCAATTGTTTACGAATTTCTCAAATCAAAGATTAGAAAGTAGGCTTCTTTCCGTCATTGCGCTGGGTTTTTCTATTCCTAATAATGATAGAACGGTTGGTGCTATATCTGCCAATATTCCCGATTGCAGAGTTTGGGCTCTGCCCAGAAGTTCTTTAGAGATGGCAATAAAAGGAACGGGATTGCCGTTATGTTCGGTATCAATCTGTCCTGTTTGAGGATCAATCATTTCCTCGGCATTCCCATGGTCTCCTGAAATTAGAAGTGTTCCGTTAAGAGAAAGAATTGAATTGGCGATTCTGCCTAAACATTCATCAAGTATGGTGCAGGCTTTTACTGTTGGACCTATGCTTCCGGTATGGCCCAGCATATCGGGGTTGGCAAAATTAACCAGAATAAAAGAATAATCCAAAGGCTCTTTTAATTTAGAAAGAAGCGTATCTGTTATCTCATATGCGGACATTTCCGGTTTTAAATCATATGTGGCCACTTTTTGGGAAGGAATAATTATTCTTTCCTCTCCGGGAAACGCTTCTTCTCTTAATCCATTAAAATAATAAGTTACAAATCTTTCCTTCTCGCTTTCCGCAATACGCATTTGTTTTAAGCCTGCATCGGATATCACTTTCCCCAAAGGTATATCAACGTGTTCCGGAAGAAAGGCGGCATGGGTTCCTGCATCAAGAAGTGATTGGCTGTATTCGGTCATGGTTACAAAATAGAGATTATTTAGTCTGGGCCCTCTTTCAAAGACATTCCCCTTTTTAACAATTCTTTCAACAAGGTGGGTTTTTTCGTATTTTTCCAAATAAGGATCAAAATCCAAAAATATACTTTGGTTTGAAAAATCTTCGACAACGAACGAAGCGGTTAATTGTCTTGGCCTATCGATTCTAAAATTAAAAAATATGACAGCATCGTTTTCTTTAATGGTTGCAATTGGAGTTCCTTTTGGATCGGTAATTAAAGAAGGCTCTATAAATTCATCTGTCTTTCCGTCTTTATATGACATTTCAATTGCTTCTTCCGGAGTTTTAACTAATTGACCCTGACCTAAAGTCAGGGCACTGTAGGCTTTCTCTGTTCTTTCCCAACGTCTGTCTCTGTCCATGGCCCAATACCTGCCCATAATTGAGGCAATAGTTCCCACTTTTTCTCTTTGGATATCTTCTCTGACTTTTTTGATATATTCGGAAGCTGACGTTGGCGGAGAATCTCTGCCGTCGGTGAATAGATGCAGAAAAACATTATTAGTTAGTCTCTGTTTTCCCACAAGCTCAAGTAAAGCAGTTAGATGCTCCATGTCGGAATGAATTCCTGAAGCGCCAATTAAACCCATGATGTGAAGATTTGAGGAATTTTTCTTTACGTGGTCAATTGCTCCCAAAAGCGCAGGATTTTGGAAAAAAGTTCCGTTGGCAATAGCCATACTAATTCTTTTTAAATCCTGATAGACAATTCTGCCTGCGCCGATATTTAAATGTCCTGTTTCGGTATTCCCCGCTTCGCTTCTGGGGAGCCCTACGGCTTCCCCTGATGCCGTAAGCTGGGTGTGAGGGTAGGAAGCCCAGAATCGATTCATATTAATAGTATTGGCCTGCGATATGGCATTTCCCGGTCCGGGTGCGGCTATTCCCCATCCGTCTAAGATTACCAGACAAACAAATTTTGAATTAGTGAGTTTCATTTTCTATTGAAGAAAGCCTATTATATTTAGCAACCCTCTCTCCCCTTGCCGGAGCTCCGAACTTTACATAATCTGCTCCAATCCCGACCGCAAAGTCAGCGATAAAACTATCATTTGTCTCCCCTGATCTGTGAGAAACAATTACTTTCCAATTTGCTTCTTTAGCCAATTTAATCACAGATAATGTTTCGGAGATTGTCCCTATTTGATTAGGCTTTATTAAAACGGTGTTACAAGCTTTTTCAGTAATTGCCTTTTGAACTCTTTTAAAATTTGTTGCCAAGAGGTCGTCCCCGACAATGGCGATTTGATTCCCAAATTCCGCTGTCAATTTTTGCCAGCTTCCCCAGCCGTCTTCATAAAAAGGATCTTCCAAAACCGCCAAATGATATTGGTTATTAATAGTTTTGTAATATTCCAAAAGTCCATTGTCATCAAGCGGGGAGGATTTGTCTCTTATTTGATAGCTGCCATCCTTATAGAAGGAATCGGAAGCGACATCCAAGCCTAAAAAAACATCTCTGCCCATTTCGTATTTGGTTTCCTTGACGGATTCCACAAAAAGTTCCAAAGCATCGGCGTTGGTGAAAAGATTTGGAGCAAAGCCTCCCTCATCGCCGACAGAGTGAATTGCGCCCTTTCTTTGCAGATTGGTTCCTATGGCATGATATATTTCAACACCTGCCTCAAGTCCTTGAGAATAAGTTTTTGAAGAAGCGGGAATAATGAAAAACTCCTGGAAATCTAAATTTCCCGCTCCGTGCTTGCCTCCGTTAATCATATTAAAAAGAGGGACGGGAATTTTCAGATCGGATTTAATGCCTGCTTTTTTGGCCAGTTCGCCGATCCAGGAATAAAGTGTCAGCTTGCTGTCGCTGGCACCTAATTTTATAATGACCTCCGACAAAGCCAAAGCGGCATTGGCTCCGTATTTGCTTTTGTTTTTCGATCCGTCAAGATCGATCAATTTTTTATCAATAGCAAAAGGATCAAGAATATCCAGACCGGTAATCTGAGGGCCAAGGATTTGATTGATGTTCTCCACTGCCTTTAAAACACCCAGTCCGTTAAATCTTTCCCTGTCATTATCTCTCAGTTCTAGCGCTTCGTGAGCTCCGGTTGACGCTCCCGAGGGGACCGAAGAAACGGCAACATAACCGCTTTCGGCCTGGGCCATCACTTCAATGGTGGGGATGGCCCTTGAATCCAATATTTCTCTGGCCCAAATTTTGGTGATTTTACTCATTCATTCGGTATTAACTATAACATTTTTAATTCTGTAAATAGCATCGGGATTTACTGAAATTGAGGTTATTCCCATTTTAACAAGATTCTCTGCAAAATCTTCATATTCGCTCGGTGCCTGGCCGCAAATTGAAACGGAAATGTGGTATTTGCCGCAGATTTTAATAATCCGTTTGATAGCCCAGGCGATAGCGGGAGATCTTTCGTCAAAGGCGGAAGAAACTTCGGAATTATCCCGATCGGTTCCCTCAAACAGCATCGTTAAATCGTTTGAGCCGATGGAAACACCGTCAAGGCCAACTTTAATAAAATCTTCCAGTAAAATTACGTTGACGGGCAGTTCAACCATCATCCAGAATTTAAACGAGGATTTGGCAAAAAGGCCGCTTGAGGCAACTAAATTTCTGACTTTTTTAAGCTCATTCGGTGAACGGACATACGGAATCATGATATGCAGGTTTTCGTATTTTTCCCTGACTTTTTTGATAGCTTCCAGTTCAAGGTTAAATACGTCCGGGTTTGCAACATAACGAAACGCTCCGCGAAAGCCCATTAAAGGATTGGGTTCTTTCGGTTCCCAATATTTCCCTCCTTTCAAGCTTCGATATTCATTAGTTTTAAAATCTGTTGTTCGATAAATAACCGGTCTTGGGTAAAACGCTTTGGCAAAGGTTTCTATTTGTTTTGCCAGTTTTTCTACAAAATCGTCCTGTTTCTTAAGCTTGATTGCCTCCTTTGGATGAATCCCAATACCACTAATCATAAACTCGGCCCTTAGAAGACCGACTCCGTCAACCGGAAGTTTGGCAACCTTCTCTGCGTTTTCCGGCTCGGCCAAATTAACGTAGAGTTTGGTGGCGGTTTTAATTTTTAAAAGAGAAATAGACTCCGGAATTTCAGGTTTTTTAGACACTTTTTTGATCGAGCCGAAATAAACCTCTCCGATTTCTCCGTCAACCGTCACAATCACTCCCTCTTTTAATTTTGTGGTGGCGTCTTTAGTACCAACAACGCAGGGAATCCCCAGCTCTCTTGAAACAATTGCCGCATGGGAAGTAAGTCCCCCTTCGTCGGTAATTATTGCAGAGGCTTTTTTCATTGCCGGAACGTAATCGGGTGAGGTCATTTTGGCAACCAAAACATCGCCGTCTTTTATTTTTGAAATTTCTTTATTTTTTCTGACAATTTTAACTTCACCCGATCCTATTCCGGGAGATGCAGGGGCTCCGGTTAAAACCGGCGTCAGTCCCGGCATTCGATTGTCCTTTGTTTCTTTTTTAACTGTTCCCAAGGTTGTTACAGGTCTTGTTTGGACTATATATAGCTTATTTTTTTCTTTAGCCCATTCGATATCCTGAGGAAAATAATAATGTTTTTGCAGACGGTCTGCATATTTTGCCAGTTTAATAATTTCCTCGTCGGTAATTTTTTGCCTGTCCTGAACATGTTTCAGGACCTTTACCTCTTTTGTCTCAGTTCCTATTTTTATTAATTGAACTTCTTGCTCTGAGATTTCTTTAGAAAGAATTTTAAATGTTTCTTTTTGGACAACGTATCTATCGGGAGTAACAGAACCCTGGACTATCATTTCTCCCAAGCCCCAGACTGATTCTATTACGATTTTATCTTTTTCATTGGTTACCGGATCAATTGAAAAAATAACTCCGGAAACTGACGATTGAATCATTTTTTGAACTATCACGGATATTTTTACTTTTTCGTGAGGAATTTTATTTTCAACTCTATAAAAAATTGATCTGGCGGTAAAAAGCGAAGCCCAGCATCTTTTAACGGCTTCCAAAAGATTTGCCTCTCCTTTAACATTCAAGATCGTTTCTCCCATTCCGGCAAAGGACGTTTTAGGCATATCCTCTGCCGTTGCTGAAGTTCTTACGGCAACTAAAGCGTAGTTCATAAAGCCGGAAAGCTTTTTGTAAAAAGAGATTACTTCTTTAATTAATTCCTGCGGTACTTTGCTGTTTTTGATAATAGCCTGAATCTTTTTGGCTACTTCAGTTAGTCTGTCGGTATTAGAAACATCAAGATCTTTTAATAAAGCAAATATTTTTGAATAAATTCCATTTTCTTCCAAAAACAGATCGTATGCGTAAATTGTTAAAGCAAAACCGTTAGGGACAGGAAAACCTGCAGCAATCATCTCTCCCAGATTGGCTCCTTTTCCTCCGACTAAAGAAGTATCGTCTTTACGGATTTTAGAAAGCGGTATTATCAATTCCTGAGCAGAACTCATACATTCATAATACTACATTTTAAGCCGGTTAAAACAAGGTACACACAAGGTACACATCGGAGGTGTATTGCCATTGACACATCGGTAGATATAGCTAATATTTAACTATGCCTGCTCGTTATTGCCCGCTTGTTAATGATTATTACTATCACGTATTTAACAGAGGAGTTAATAAACAACCAATATTTAACGGAGTAGCAGATTATAAAAGAGCCGTAAATATTCTGAGATTTTACAATTGTAAAGATTATCCAATAAGATTCTCTAAGTTTTTGCTGCTTTCTTCAGATCAAAGAAAAGAAATCTGGGCCAGATTAAGTAATAGTCAAAAACATGCTGACATAATTTCATATTGTTTCATGCCAAATCACTTTCATTTGCTCCTCAAGCAAAATATAGACAATGGCATTTCCAAATTTCTTGCAAATTTTCAGAACAGTTACACAAAATACTTTAACATTAAAAATGACAGAACAGGACATCTTTTACAGGGTCAGTTTAAAGCAGTTAGGGTCGATTCCGAAGAACAACTCTTGCACGTATCCAGATATATTCATCTAAATCCATTTTCTTCGGGTGTAGTGAAGAAGACAACCGACCTTTTGAATTATACTTGGTCGTCATTCGCTGAATACGTTACAGGTAGCCAATTTGAAATTTGCAGCAAAAGTATTATTTATTCCAGTTTTAACGATAGGCAAAAATATAAAAACTTCGTTTTTGATAACGCTGATTATCAAAAAACTCTTGAAAATATCAAGCACTTGAATTTTGATTAGCTTTGTATACTTGTACACCTCCGATGTGTACTTTATTTTCAATGAACAGGCTGAGAAAGAAGATTTTTAAGTTCGATAATCCAGGGCTCAGGGCCGGGATCAACTCCTTCAAGCATAGAAAGGTAAAAACCTAACCATGCGCAATAATGGGGAATCTCTAAAACTTGAGTTAATCTGTCTTTCCCTTGAAGCATGTAACTTTGGTAACTGAGACCCTGTGTATCAAATATTTTCTTCGTTATTTTATATCTTAATTTTATTCTGGGGTGATCGAATTCGCTTTCAAAAAATAAATATTTAACCTTTTCCTTAACAAAATCGGGCTTAAGAGTTGCCTCGATAAGTACATGATTAATTTCGGGAAAATCAAAAAACAAAGTAAAGGTTCTGCCTATTTCGCAAATTGCGTTTCTTCCGGCATTGAGCGGACCAAGAAGTTGTTTTGATGAAAAAAGCACGGGAATTTTCTTCTCAAATTCCTTAGCAACTTCTTTGACATTCCATAATTTTCGGATTTCCTCCAGCTCTTTAAGAGAGTTAAAAAGATCATCTTGAGTAAAAATTAAAACACCTGCTTTAATTAGTGATCCGAATAGAGCACCGAAGGATAATCCCAATCCGCTTTTGGGATACCCTGATGGGTTGGTGTCTCCTGCCTTAACAATAGCTCCTTTAATTTCTCCGCTCGCTATTAACTCAGCAAGTTTCCCTCCCGTAGTTACTCCAATTATCTTAGCATTAACTTTCTTGACGGCTTCATATGCTGAAAGTGTTTCTTCGGTATTTCCCGAATAGCTGTTTAAAACAACAAGCGTATTTTGATTTACCCAATTGGGTAGTCCGTAGTCATTAAAGACAACAAATGGTTTGTTAAAATCAGCTAAAATTAAACTTTCAATGATTTTTCCCGCATTTGAACTCCCCCCCATTCCACTTATAACCACAGAATCAAAGTCGAATTTCGGAATATTACTTTTAATTGCCTGATCAAATGCAGTTTTTATTTGCTCAGGAAAAAGTTCAAGGGCCTTTCCGATTTCCATTTTATCTAAATTAGTATTCATTTTTAAAATTTTTTCCTTTCCGCCCATCTTTTCGATTTTGAGAACCAACTCTTTTACTTTTTCTTCCAAAATAGTGCTTGTGTTTGCTTCAATATTTAGTCTTAATAGAGGTTCTGTGTTAGAAGGTCTTACATTAAACCAGAAATTATCAAACCAAACAGATATTCCATCTAGCCAATCTGTAGACTTTGCTATTGGTTTATATTCCTGTTCTAAAGATTTCATAATCCGTTCTTTATCCTGAACAGTGAAATTTATTTCACCAGAATCAAAATATTTGTTATATTCATCATAAAACTCTGATAATTTTTTATTTTTGACAGACATCAGTTCCGCAACAATAAGCGCTGCAATTATGGCTGAGTCAGCAAAGAAGTTCTCTTTGAAAAAATAATGTCCTGAATGCTCTCCGCAAAAATCTGCATCGTTATCACGCATAGCTTTTTTAATAAGGGTATAGCCAACTCGAACACGTAAAGGTTTACCTCCATTTTTCTGTATTATTTCAGGGACAATACGTCCGACAATGGCATTATATAAAATTGTTGCACCTGGTTTATTTTTCAAAATATTTTCAGCAATTATTGCAGTCATTATAGTTCCTGAAAGTGTTCTTCCTTTTTCATCAATCATAAAAACTCTGTCGCCATCACCGTCAAAAACCAAACCAAAGTCCGCATTTAATTCTTTGACTTTATTTGTGCAATCAATTCGGTTTTTTTCTTCAATTGGGCTCGGAACATGATTAGGGAAAGTTCCATCAAGTTTGTAAAAGAGTTGTGTTACTTTCCAAGGCAATTTTTCTTCCAAAATCGGCAAATAGTATCCCGCCATGCCATTACCTGTATCAGACACAACCTTAAAAGGTTTCATTTTTGGTACATCTATAAATTTAAGAATGTGATTGATCCAACCTTGCATAATATCTCTTTTTTGTAATGTTCCTTTTTTGTCGGATTTAACCTCTAAATCTTGGCTAGAAATAGCCAGATCTTTTATTTTGCTAATTTCATTTACAGGAAGGGATCCTTTCTTGGCCATTTTAATGCCGTTATATTCAGGCGGATTATGTGATGCACTAATCGTAATTGATAAATCTTCATCGTAAATACCTGCGGCGTAAAACAACATGTCTGTAGAAAGAAGGCCTAAATCAAATACATCAATACCGGAATTTAAAAAAGTTTCGATAAACAATTGATGAAATCTTGGCGAAGTAACACGCATGTCGTGACCTATCTGAACACGTTTGGGATTAAAGAGCCTGATAATTGCTTGAGCAACCCGTACAAGCCCTTCTTCATCAAGCTGTTTGCCTGCAACTGCTCTTATATCGTAGTCCCTGAAAATTGATGGATCGATTATCATTTGATGCTTCTCATTCTAAAGACTTAATCAGTAGTAGGTCAAGTTCTGAAATTAAATCAGCTTTTGAAGTTTTTACTTTGATGTCTATTTCCGCAAGTTTATTAATAATCTGTACCACCTCGCGGGTGGTATATTTCTCTGATTGTTTTTTTAATTTACTTATCTGCCATGGCGCATAATTCATAATTCGTGATTCATTCTTCACCCAATAAAGATCTCTAAAGCGTTTTGAAAGAAGAGAGAATACAAATTCTACTGGTTCTGTTTTGATAACTTCATGGAGAAGTTTAACAGAGATATTGTCCAAAAAATTCCAGATTAGTTTTGGTAGTTTAAATTCTTCGATTTTTGTTTCTTTGGGAAGATCTTTTAAGAATAATTGGGGAATATGGCCTTCGTGGTAGATGACTAGCGTTCCGGGTATTTTTACGATATTCCGAATATCTCTTTTGGTAATTAAATTATATTTTCTGACAATGGTTAAGGCTTCTTTATTAAAAAGAGAAGGGGTTTGGTTGATTTCATCATTTACAATTTCCCAATCTCTTTTTTTGGCAACGTCAATAAATTTGCTTAATCTTTCGTATAACTTGGTGGTGTAATCTCCGTGTAAAACAATTATGTTCATATTTATTTAAGTTTCTTGATAAGTTTGTTTACTTTCTTATTGAAATTTCCTTTTCCTCGTCTTATATGAGGAACTAAAGCTCCGGAAAAATTCTTCGGAATGTGGGCAACTTCATGAAGGAGAACTTTACTTTTTTCGTGGTTTGAAAGTCTGTCAAATTTTTCTGAAATTACTTCCAAAATATAGGCAGGATCTTCCTTTAAGGCCTTCTGCCAAATCCTTGAAAGTCCCCATATTCTTGCATATGCCCTTGTTTTTGCATTAATCGACCGATAAGTAAAAATTCTTGAAGCTTTAACCCAACTCACACCGGCTTGCTTAATCGTTTTTTTTAGTTGATGTTTTAGCTTTTTATCTTCCTGCCAGATAATGTTCACTTACGTATCTTACTACAGTTTAAATACTTCTGCGCCTTCTTTCACTTCTTTTTCGGTCTTAAGTCCAACAACATCACCTTTGCCGGCCGACTCTTTTTTCTCATGTTCTATTTGAATCGAATCAACCGTCTGTTCATACACGTCTTCTCCGCCTCTGACAAATTTTATTTTGTCTCCCACGGAAAGCTGTCCTGCAAGTTCTACAATCGCAACACCTATTTTGTCATAGTAATGAGTAACTTTCCCTATCTTAAACATTTTTATCACCTTCTTTCATGGCATGCGTAAGCGCTATTGCCAGTGCATCCGCAGCGTCGTCAAAATGGGTTTTTTTATGGGCCTTACTTTTTACTTGGTTTCCCAAAATCTTTCTAATTGCCTGCTGAACATCTTTTTTATTGGCTCTGCCATTCCCTGTAATTAACTTTTTAATAGTTCCCGGCGCATAACTGGCAACTGCAAGTTTACTCCGGGAAGCTGCGAGAAGCATTACCCCTTGGGCTTGACCGACGGAGATTACGGTTTTGGCATTGGTGGCAAAGAAAATTTTTTCATAAACAAAAACATCCGGAGAAAGTTTTTTCAACACCGCCAGCGTTTCTCCATAAATTTTGTTCAGGCGCGTTTCTGCCTTTTCATCTTTTTCTGTTTCTATCAGTCCCCAACTATCGACAGTACACTGTTTACCGTTTGTTTCTATCATTCCCCAACCTGTCGTTGCCGTACCCGGATCAATTCCCAAAATCTTCATTTAACTAAGTATAGCCTAGAGGTTTACGAAGTAAAGGATTTTTGCTTTAGTTTTAAGATCTGTTATCCATGCGCTGTACTGCTCAGATAGTTTTTGCTGGAAAAGCTGATTTTTAACTTGGTCTTTGACTTTATCAAAAATTGGGTTTGTACCGAATAAAGATTTGTTTTTAGTAAAGTAGTCTTTAAGATCAACGTCAGTTATTACAATTTTTGAAGCAAGAAGCTTTTCGACAATTTTTTGAATTTTAATCTGGTCAATGAGATCTTTTCTGGTTTGATTTCTGAATTTAAGAGCCTCATCCAATGTAAGTCCTTGGCCCGAAACCATTTCTTCAATGCTCTTTATTTCAGCATCGATTTCTGATTGCTCAACTTTAACGTTATTCTTCCTAGCCTCTGAATTAATTAACGCTTTCTCAATAAGTCCTTCTAAAACTTGTTTTCCGCCCTGTTTTTCAAGCGCGCGGGTTAAAGAAAGTCTGGAAACAGGCCTTCCATTTACCCAAGCGGCAAAAATTAGAGATCTTAGAAGATATAGAGCCAAAATAACTGCTATTGGTAAAAAGACACGTAGTAAAACTTTTTTAGAAAGTAGTTTACTTATTTTTTTCTTCATATTTCTTTGTAACACGTTTCGCAGCTCTTGTATAGATCTTTTCTATTTCGTGGGGGTTTTTGCCTCTTAAATAGAATAATTTTCCGTGCTTAACCCCGGGTGTTCCTTTTTTAATAACTTTAATCCCATCGAGTGAAGGAAGATTGATTGGAAAAATTCTTTCGATTCCGATTTGCTGCTCACCAATTCTTCTGACGATAAAAGAGGGGTTTGGCCCCGATTTTATGGATATAACAATCCCTTCAAAGATTGCCGACCTGTTCTTGCCCGCCTCAACTATCTTTTGGGTGACTCTTACCCGATCGCCGATACCAAATGTGACGTCTTTATGTTTAATGAAAAGAGGCATAATTAGGCTATTCTACACATAATGGCCGCTTTCTTCAAGAGTGGCAGCAATTTTCTTCGCTAATGTTTCACTCCAGGCCACTTTAAACGGGAGAGTGAGATCTTTATTGTCAAATTTTAATATAACTGCTTGGCTACCCGGATATTGAGTCAGGACAAATCTTAATTTTTTAAGCTGATCGGGTGAGGTACTTTTGGAAATTTTAATAAATACTTCATTATCTTTGTTATCATTACTATCCTTTGTCTCTATAGCTTCCACAATCAGGGTGGGAGTATCGTTTCTGGAATCAACCTTAGCCGAGACAAGAACCGGCTTATTGTCTATCCAAATATGTTTAGAGGCTTTGTAGATTTTGGGGAAAATCACCAGCTCAATAGTTCCTGTTGGATCTTCAATTTTTACGAAAGCCATTTCCGAACCGTTTTTGGTGACAATGACTCTTGCATCCCGAACAACTCCGGCGACTTTAACACTTTCGCCATGGTCATTTTCCGGAGAAATCTCATTAATCTTATGAGTGACCCTTAAGTCTAATGAGCCGATGATTCCTGAAACCGGTTTTCCTGAAAGTGAAAAGCCCAAAAGCTGTCTTTCAAATTGTTCGATTTCTTCATCAGAAAATTCTGAAATTTCTGATTCAAAAAATGACATCTCTTTAACTATTTTTTGCGAATTCTTCTCAACTCCAAATAAACCCTGCTGTCCTTTGAGGCCTTTTGGCTTTGCGACTTTGGATCTGATTTCCTCCATTCTTGAAAGAAGTGTTGCCCGATTTCCGAAAATCGAAAGAGTGCCAACCTTAATTAAACTTTCAAGAACTTTTTTATTAACGCGTCTCGCATCAACTCTTGTCAAAAAATCCGGAAATGATGTAAAGATACCGTCTTTCCGTGCAGAAATTATAGCTTCAATTGCAGCCTGACCGACATTTTTAATAGCGCCTAATCCAAACCTAATTGCACGTTTAGCCAGAGACTCTTTATCGTCAACTATAGTAAAACCAAAATCAGACTCATTAATATCCGGCGGAAGAACTTTTATTTTCATGCGCCTGCATTCGCCAACTGCCTGTGAAATTTTATCCGTGTCTCCTTCTTCAGCGGAAAAGAGTGCCGTCATGTATTCCACGGGGTAATTGGCCTTCATATAAGCTGTTTGGTAGGCAATGATTCCGTATGAGGCCGCATGGGCTTTATTAAATCCGTAAGACTGAAAAGGTTCAAAAAGCTCCCATAAATTTTCGGCAAAATTTTCCGTCTGGCCTTTTTTTATTATTCCCTCGACAAATTTTTGTTTCTGCGCCGCCATTTCCTCAGGAATTTTTTTACCGACTGCTTTTCTAAATTTGTCGGCTTCTTCCCAGGTGTAGCCTGCAAGATCCAGTGCACAGAACAAAAGATCATCCTGATAAACAATTAAGCCAAAGGAAGCGCCTAAAAACTTTTTCATGCGGGGATCTAAGTATTTAACAAATTTGGGATTATGTTTTCTTTTAATGTATTCGGGGATTTGGGAAATAGGACCGGGCCTATAGAGGGCCACCATAACCATCAGATCTTCAACTCTTGTCGGCTTTAGTTCCTTCAGATACTTTGTCATGCCACTTCCCCCTAGCTGAAAAACACCCATTGTTTCTCCTTGAGCCAACATTTCAAAGGTTTTTTTGTCATCAAGCGGAATGCATCTTATATCAACCCTTTTCCCGGTCAATTTTTCAACAATATCAACGGAGGAGCCCAAAATTGAAAGGTTTCTAATTCCCAAAATATCAAATTTAATGAGTCCTACATCCTCGCAGGCATGCATCTCATATTGGGTAATGATTTTTTCGCCCGAAGGCTCCTTTTGGACGGGGGTAAGATCTGTTAGATTCCCGGGGGCAACAACCACACCTGCCGCATGAACGGAAATGTGCCTTACATTTCCCTCAACTTGTTTAGCCAGATCAATGATTAATTTAGCGTCAGAATCGGAATCATAATAATTTCTAAGATCAGGGGTTTCATTTAAAGCTTTTTCAATCGTCATCGGAAAGCCTTGAGAGCCAATTGGTATCAGTTTTGAGATTCTGTCACCAACGGCATATGGATAACCCAGAACTCTGGCAATGTCCCTAACAGAACCTCTGGCCAGCATTCTTCCAAATGTACAGATTTGGGCCACACTTTCCTTCCCATATTTTTCGGATATGTAATTAATAATTTCCTCCCGTCTGTCATCAGCCACATCCAAGTCAATATCGGGAGGGGAAGGCCTATATGGATTAAGAAATCTTTCAAAAGGAAGATAGTAGGTTAAGGGATTAACGGTTGTAATACCTAAAACATAGGATACTAAGCTCCCGGCGGCAGAGCCTCTGGTATTGGTTATTATTCCCTTTTCATTTGCCCAATTGACCATATCCATCACTATCAAAAAATACGGAGCATAGCCTTTTTGACAGATAGTTGCTAATTCATGCTCAAGCCGCAGGCTTACTTCCTTTGAATAATTTGGAATCTTTTCCTTAAGTTTATCTTTTGCCAGCTCCCTTAAATGATTATTTGAAGTTTTTCCGGAAGGCAGGTCGAACTTGGGAAAAAACCATTTACCTAAAGATATTTCTACATCGCACTTATCGGCAATTTTAACCGTATTTTCCAAAGAATCAGGGAGATCCTTAAATAAGAGATTCATTTCATTTGGAGTTTTAATATAAAAGTCCGGGGTATCAATATAACGCATCCTACCCACGTCAGAGATGGTTTTGCCGGTGGCAATGCAAACAAGAGCATCCTGTGCTTTAGCGTCGTCTTTATTGACGTAATGAACGTCGTTTGTAGCAACCAAGGGTACCCCTAAATCTCTGCTTAATCTAATTACACCTCTCTCCACTTTTTTAGAGTTATCAGAAATTGTAATTAAGGACCTTTTGATTTCAGGGATATCTGCTTCTGTTACCCATTTGTCAAAATTATGCCTTTGGATTTCCAGGTAATAGTCCTTACCGAATATATCCAGAAACCATTTGGCGGTATTTTTAGCCAATTTATAATCGTCTTGAATAAGAGCTTGTCCGATCTCTCCTAAGGGGCAGGCTGATGTGCAAATAAGGCCTTGCGAGTGCCCCGAAAGAGTTTCTCTGTCAAAGCGGGGTTTGTAATAATAGCCATATAAATGAGCCAAAGAGGTTAATTTCATTAAATTTTTGTAGCCTTCATTATCTTTAGCCAGCAATATAAGATGATAATTCTTTCTGTCTTTATCACTCATCTTGCCATCGGTCATATAAGCTTCGATACCGATAATCGGTTTTACCGCCTGTTTTTTAGCTTCTTTAAAAAAATCAACAACACCATACATTGTTCCATGATCGGTGATGGCAAGTGCGTCCATTCCATTTTCTTTAACGAATGAAATTAAAGAAGAGACATTAGGCAACCCATCCAGAAGGGAATATTCTGTATGAACATGAAGATGAACAAATTCAGTCATAAAAACTTATTTACCCATTAAGGCATTCTTTCCCAGTTCTACAGCTTTTTGTGCTTTATCTAATCCCTCTCCTAATTGCGCAAATACTTCAAGTAATTTTGTTTTCTCGTCACGCTCCCTCGGATCTGTAATTTCGCTCAAAATTTCGTTATTTTTTTCTGGTGTTAATTTATCTTCACCTTTTTGTCCTTCAGTCATAATAACCACCTCCTTTTATTTTTCTAACGGTATTTACTGGATTTATTGTACCAGTTCAGTAATAATTTTTCTAATTTTTCCAATATCACCTCTGCCTTTTAATTTCTTTTGAACTTGTCCGATCAGAAATCCCAATATTTGGCCTTTTCCATTCTCATAATCTTCATAAGCTTTTGCATTCTCCCGTATAACTTCTTTTACAGCCAAGTCAACCCGCCGGGTTGACGCGTATTCTACTTTAGTCAACTTTAATATTTTTGCAATATCAAATTTTTTATTTATTATTAAATCTGCAACTGCCTTCGGGCTAAAATCTGTTATT
>Ga0210018_1000367_pt1 | contig 22636 bp, 38 predicted proteins | sample CryGeyCG2014_010_2_FD_183967 | JGI IMG/M metagenome (GOLD analysis project Ga0210018, IMG submission 183967) | Groundwater microbial communities from aquifer - Crystal Geyser CG09_land_8/20/14_0.10 (SPAdes) (version 2) | ecosystem: Environmental > Aquatic > Deep subsurface > Groundwater | place...
TCGGCACAACCTCGCCGGGAATCTGGCGATATTTCAGGCCAAAGAAAAAGGCTAAAGCCAAAAGACCAATAACAATAATAAAAATAAGGAAAACAATAACAGGGTTTTGGTTTTTAACAGGTTGACTGGTGGTATTTTCTTCAGCCATTTGGCTATATTTTAATTCCCTTTTTTCATTTTGTCAACATTTGTAATTTTTGGTTGCAATTTTTTGGCTTTTCCTCTATAATTGCCCCTAATGGAGGTGAGGCTCTTTTGAGTTAAACTAATTTTTAAGCCAAGCACACTTGCATAGAGTGCCTCCCGGCACTCTTTTTAGTGGCTAAAAGGCTTTCCAGGAGAAAAATGGTAGGAGAAGTTAATGGCCTTAAATTAAAAACTGTTCAAAAATTTACCCAGGATGGGCATCGAATTCCTGTGACCGGGGTTAAAGTTGATTCGGTTGAAGGTTTTCAGCCAGGCGATTTGCTTAAAGTCACCGGTTGGGCTAAGGGCAAAGGTTTTACCGGTGTGGTCAAACGTTGGGGTTTTAAAGGCGGTCCGAAAACTCACGGTCAATCCGATCGTCAACGCTCGCCTGGTTCAATTGGTCAGACCACCACTCCCGGCCGAGTTTACAAAGGCAAAAAGATGCCTGGTCGCAGTGGAGGCCAAAGAGTAACTCTGAGTGGTTTGGTTTTAATGGAAATCAATGAGAAAGAAAAGCTATTTTTAATCAGTGGTCTTTTACCAGGTCCGAGTAGCGGTAATTTGATTGTTAAAAAGTCTGGAGAATTTAAAAAATTTGTTCCTTTAATGAAATTAGGGGAAACGGAAATTAAGGAGACAGAAGAGGAAAAGGCCGAGCGTTTAAGAAAAGAAAAAGAGGCTGAGGAAAAGCTTAAGGAAGCTCAAGAGGTTAAGGAGGAAAAAGAGAATGCCGAAAGTTGATGTTTATACCCTTTCCGGGACTAAATCAGGGCAAATGGAATTACCTAAGGAGATTTTTGCCGCCAAAATCAACGAGCCTTTAATGGCTCAGGCGGTTAGAGTTTATTTAAGCAATCAGAGAAAAGCTCAGGCCAAAGTTAAAATTTAAGCAATCAGAGAAAAGCTCAGGCCAAAGTTAAAAGCCGGGGTGAGATTGCAAAGACTACCGCCAAATGGTTTCGGCAAAAAGGTACTGGCCGTGCCCGCCATGGAGCTCGTTCAGCCCCTATCTTTGTCGGCGGCGGTGTGGCTCACGGGCCAACCGGAGAACAGAATTACCAGTTAAAAATGCCGAAAAAGATGAAGAAGCAGGCTTTGTTTTCAGCCTTAACCAGTAAATTTAAAACGAATGAGGTGTTAGTTATTAAAGATTTGGCGAAAATTGAACCGAAAACGAAAAAAATGAAGACAATTTTAGAAAAATTAGCCAAAGACAACAAGGCAACGATTATTTTGTCGGAGAAGCTGGAAAATGTTGCCCGAGCCGCCAGAAATCTTAAGGGTCTTAATTTAAGTCAGGCTAATCAATTGAATCCTTACGAAGTTTTAAATGGAGGTCAACTGATTTTTATGAAGGAGGCAGTGGAGAAATTAAAAGAAAAATGGATATAAATTTTGTTTTAAAACAACCAATGATTACGGAAAAAGGGAGCGCTTTCGGCGTTGCCGGTGGTTATCTTTTTCAAGTTGACCGTCAGGCCAGAAAAGAGGAAATTAAGAAAGCCGTGGAAAAGTTTTTTAAAGTGAAGGTTATTGAAGTTAAAACAATGAATGTTGTCGGCAAGAAAAGACGGGCTTTGCGGACGAGAAAACAGACTAAACGGGCCAATTGGAAAAAGGCCCTGGTTTTTCTTAAAGAAGGCGATAAAATTGATCTTTTTGAAACAGGAGGCTAGTATGTCCAGAAAATTACGTAGAATCTTAGCAAAAAATTCAGGCAGAAATTCAAGCGGGAAGGTGACGGTTCGCCACCAGGGTGGTCGTCATAAAAGATATTTAAGAGAAATTGATTTCAAGCGGGATAAACGAGAAATCCCGGCGAAGGTGATGGCCATTGAGTATGATCCTAACCGTGGTGCGCAAATTGCCTTGCTTTTTTATGTTGACGGCGAGAAACGCTATATTTTAGCCCCCGAAGGTCTAAGGGTTGGTGATGAGATTCAAACCAGCGAGAAGGCTGAAATCAAACCGGGCAACGCCTTGCCCTTAGGCAAGATGCCCTTGGGGACAGTTGTTCATAATTTGGAGCTGAAGCCAGGCAAAGGCGGACAGATGGTTAGAGGGGCGGGTACTGGTGCGATTCTAATGAATAAAGAAGAAAGATATGCTTTGGTTAAACTTCCGTCAGGAGAGCAAAGAAGGATTGGATTGGCTTGTTACGCAACTGTCGGTCAGTTAGGGAATATTGAGCGCAAAAATCGAGTTTTCGGCAAAGCCGGCCGGAAAAGACATTTGGGCATCAGGCCGACAGTCCGGGGAGTCGCCCAAAACCCTCATTCTCATCCTCATGGCGGCGGCGAGGGCCGTTCGGGCATTGGTATGCCTTCGCCTAAATCACCTTTGGGAAAGCCGACTTTAGGGGTCAGAACCAGAAACAAAAAGAAATATTCTGATAAACTAATTATGCAAAGGAGAAGCAAATGAGTCGACCATCAAAAAAAGGTCCTTATATCGACCAAAAATTGTTAAAAAAGGTCTTAAAGCAAAAAGAGTCTGGTAAAAAAGAGCCAATTAAGACTTGGGCTCGAGCCAGCCAGATTCCGCCGGAGTTTGTCAACCATACTTTGGCGATTCACAACGGCAAAATTTTTATCGAAGTCTTTGTTAGCGAGGAAATGGTTGGTCACCGTTTAGGTGAATTTGCACCGACCCGGACCTTTAGGGGTCACGGCAAGATGGTTAAAAGAATTATCAGTAAAACCTAAAATCTATGGAAGTTATCGCCAAATCAAAATACATTCGTTTAAGCCAGAAAAAATTAAACTTGGTGGCGGGGGTTATTCGTGGCTTAACCGTGACTGAGGCGGAAAAGATTTTGGCTTATTTAAACAAAAGAGGTAGCCGTTTTCTGCTTTTAGTTTTAAAGCAGGCTAAGGCTAATGCAATTAAGAATTTTGATCTTCAAGAAAAGAGTTTAAAAATAAAGAGCTTAGTGGTGACTAAGGGACCAAGTTACAAAAGGGGCCGGCCTATTTCCCGCGGCCAGTGGCATCCGATTTTAAAAAGAACAAGTCACGTGACGATGATTTTGTCAGGAGAAGAAAGAAAAGAAAAAGAAGAAGATAAAGATAATAAAGAGAAAAAGGAGATAAAAGAAAGAAAGGAGAAAAAAAATCATGGGACAAAAAGTTAATCCTCTTAGTTTTAGAATTCCGCAGTCACACGATTGGAAATCGGTGTGGTTTCCAGCGAATAAAAAAGAGTATCAAAAAAATCTTTTGGAAGACGTTAAAATTAGAAAATTTTTATTAAATAAATTAAAGCTGGCGGGTATCAGTCAAGTTCAGATTGAGAGGTCAATTAACAAAATGAAGATTATTTTATATGTCAGCCGTCCCGGGGTCGTTATCGGCCGGGGCGGGTCCGGATTAGAAATGTTGAAAAAGGAAGTTTGCCAGATGGTTTCCATGACTCAGCCAGAGAAAAATTTAGAAATTGAAGCGGTTGAAGTTAGAAATCCCGATTTAAATGCTTATTTAGTCGCTCAAAAAGTTGCCCAGCAGTTGGAAAAAAGAATGCCTTATCGTCGGGTGGTAGGTAGAGTCATTGAAAATGTCATGGCGGTTGGGGCCAAGGGAGTGAAGATTGTTCTTTCTGGCCGAATCGCCGGAGCAGAGATTTCTCGACGGGAAAAGTTTGGTGACAAAGGGAAAACCGGCAATATCCCCGCTCAAACCCTACGGGCGGATATTGATTTTGCCAGCGTGCCGGCCTTGACCCGCTCGGGTTTTATCGGCGTTAAAGTTTGGATTTACAAAGGAGAGGTTCAAAAAACCGAACAGTAAAAATGTTACAACCAAAGAAAAGTAAATTTAAAAAACAATTTAGAGGCAAAATGAGGGGCAATGCCAGCCGCGGTAGTTCGCTGGATTTTGGCCAGTATGGGCTGAAGAGTTTAGGTCGGGGTTGGTTAACTGACCGCCAAATCGAAGCAGCCAGAAAAGCCGTCAGCCATTATACCAAAAGGGCCGGTAAGGTTTGGGTTCGCGTTTTCCCTCATAAGCCGATTACCAAAAAGCCAAGCGGTGTGCGCATGGGCGGTGGCAAAGGCGATATTGAAGGCTTTGTCGCTCCGATTGTTCCCGGTAAAATTATTTTTGAGATTGCCGGAGTCAGTGAGGAAATCGCCCATCAGGCTCTTAAAAGAGCCGGCGCCAAATTGCCTTTTAAAACAAAGGTTGTCAGCCAGATGGAGTTTTAAAAAATGAAAAGAAAAGAAATTAAAGAAAACCACCAGAAAAGTCAAGAAGAATTAAAACAGCAAGCCAAGAAAATCGCTGAGGAATTGGTTAAACTGAGAATGGAGAAACAAGTCGGCAAACTGAAAAATGTTCGCCTGCTGAAGCAGAAAAAAAATCAGTTAGCCGTTATCAAAACTATTTTGCGGGAAAAGGAGCTCGCTTTATGAAACAATTTGTCGGTCAAGTTCTGGAGAGTAAGATGGCTAAAACCGCCAAGGTGGCGGTGACTCACTTAAAAGTCCATCCTCTTTACAAAAAGAGATTGAGAATTAAAAAGACTTATCATGTTCATGATGAAATTGGGGTAAAGCCCGGTGATCAAGTTAAATTCCAGGCCTGTCGCCCTTTAAGCAAAACAAAAAGATGGCAGATAATGGAAATTATTAAAAAAGAAAAATCTAAAAAGGTTAAAAAATCATGATTCAGTTAAGAAGCATTCTTAAGCCGGCTGACAATACCGGCGCCAAAAGATTGATGGTGATTCATCTTTATGGCGGCTCTAAAAGAAAACGCTCTAAAATTGGCGATATTATTCTGGCAGTGGTTGATCAGGCTGACCCGAAGGGCATAGTTAAAGACAAAGACAAAGTAAGGGCTTTAATTGTCAGAACAAGAAAGGAATTACGGCGGATTGACGGCTCTTATATTCGTTTTGATGACAACGCGGCGATTATTATTGACAAAGATGGTATTCCTCTCGGCACCAGGGTTTTTGGTCCCATTGCCAGAGAAATTAAGGAGGCCGGCTACGCGAAAATCGTTTCCTTAGCCGAGGAGGTTATTTGAACCGCCAAAGGCGGAGAAAACAAGGTTCTGTTGCCTCGGGCGACAGGTTCTTATCTAAGATGAAATTAAAAACAGGCGACCAAATTATTGTTTTAAGAGGCAAAGACAAAGGGCGCAAGGGAAAAATTCAAAAAGTTTTTCCGGTTGAGAGAAAAGTTCTTATTCCGGGAGTTAATATTTACAAAAAACACCTCAAGCCTCAGGGCGAAGGAAAACCCGGCGGGATTATTGACAAAGTTTTTCCTCTGCCGGTATCCAGCGTGGCTTTAATTTGCCCAAAATGCAACCAGTTGACGCGAGTTGGCTACCAGTTAACTAAAGGAGAAAAACAGCGAATTTGTAAAAAATGTGGCTCAGTTTTAGCTGCTAAATAACGAAATGATTAATTTAGAAGAAAAATATCGACAGGAAATTAGACCAAAACTCGCCAAGGAGTTTGCCTTGGCAAATGTTTTGGCTGTTCCTTCTGTGTTAAAAGTGGTTCTAAACATCGGTTTGGGTCAGGCCAGTCAGGACAAGAACTTAATCGAAAAAGCCACTGAGGATTTAAAGACAATTACCGGACAAAAACCAAGGGTCAACAAAGCCAGATTGGCCATTGCCGGTTTTAAAATCAGAAAGGGCGATCCGATTGGCTTGATGGTGACCTTGCGAGGTAAAAGGATGTATGCCTTTTTGGAAAAATTGTTTAAAATAGTTTTACCGAGATTAAGAGATTTTAAAGGTATGGCCGTTTCCGGTTTTGACGGCCGCGGCAATTATAATTTGGGGTTGAGCGAGCAGATTGTTTTTCCGGAAATTGATTATGCTAAAATCGATAAAATTCGCGGTTTGCAGATTACCATCGTCACTAACGCTCAAGACAACCAGAGAGCCAAAAGATTATTAGAAGAATTAGGCGTGCCTTTTGAGAGAGGTTAAAAATTTAAAATGGCGAAAATCTCTAAAATTGTGAAGAATCAAAAAAAATTAAAATATGCTTCTCGAAAGCGAAATCGCTGTCACCTTTGCGGTCGCTCGCGGGGTTATCTGCGGCAGTTTGGTTTGTGTCGGCTTTGTTTTCGGGAATTAGCCAACAAAGGAGAGTTACCCGGGGTAACGAAAGCATCATGGTAGTTACTGATCCTATTGCCGATTTTCTCATCAGAATAAAAAATGGTTATCTAGCCAGAAAAGATTTGGTGGTCATGCCGAGTTCAAAAATTAAAGAAAATTTAGCTGCCGTTTTGGTTAAGGAAAGGTTTCTTAAAAGTTCAAAAGTCAAAACTGAGAAATCAAAAGTTAAAGGGAGTGAAATAAAAATATTGGTAGTGGCCTTAAAGTATGAAAGGAAAAGACCAGTCTTAAGCGAGGTTAAAAGAATTTCCAAACCCGGCGTCAGAATTTACACTAAAATGAAAAATATCCCTGAGGTTAGACGAGGGCAGAGAGGGTTAACTATTGTCTCTACTTCCCAGGGTTTGATGACCCATCAGGAAGCCAAGAAAAAGAAGCAAGGCGGAGAAATTATTTGTCAAATTTGGTAAAAATAAGAACCTGCTGAAGCAGAACCTTGTTTTATAAATAAAATGTCAAGAATAGGCAAACAACCAGTCATCATTCCTGAAGGCGTTAACGTCAAAATTGACGGTAACCAGATAGTTGTCAGTGGGCCAAAAGGCGTTTTAAATTACACTTTCCGTCCCGAGATGAAGGTTAGCCTTGAAGAGGGCAAAGTTTTGGTTAAACCCAAGACTATTAATCGTCTGACCAAAGCTTTATTTGGCACGACCAGGAATTTAATCGCTAATATGGTCGAGGGAGTGACTAAAGGTTTCAGTAAAACCTTGAAGATTGTCGGCACCGGTTATCGGGCCAGTCTTGAGGGGGCGGCTGAAGAGACAAAATTGATTTTGTCCTTGGGTTTTTCCCACCCGGTGGAAATTAAAACGCCAGTAGGGATTCAGTTTGAACTTGAAGGCAATAATTTGGTTAAAATTTCTGGTATTGACAAAGCTTTAGTTGGACAAACGGCAGCTAAGATTAGAGATGTTTATCCGCCGGAGCCTTATAAAGGGAAGGGTATTCGTTATCAAGAGGAAACGCCGCGGCGAAAAGCCGGCAAGACTGGCAAGGCCGGGCTTGTTCCCGGAGTTAAGTTATGAAAAAACAAGAAGAAAAAAGATTAAGATTGGTGGTTTTCCGTTCGAATAAATACATCAGCGCGCAAATCGTCGATGATGAAAAGCAACTGACTTTGGTTGGGGTTAGTGAAAAGGATTTGGCGAAGAACAAAGAGAAAGCAACCAAATCAGCCAGGGCCGCTTTAGTCGGGGAAATTTTAGCAGCCAAAGCTTTGAAAAAAGGCCTTAAAAAGATTAGATTTGATCGCCGTGGTTATCGTTATCATGGACGAATTAAAGCCTTGGCTGAAGCGGCCAGAAAAGGAGGGTTGGATTTTTAAAATGGTTGAAGAACGTTTTAAAGAATTTGAAGAAAAAATTGCCCAGATTAATCGTGTGGCCAAGAAAACCAAAGGCGGTAATCGTATCAGTTTTTCCGTTTTAGTGGTGGTTGGTGACAAAAAAGGCAAAGTCGGTGTTGGCTTGGGCAAGGCCCTGGATGTTAGTAGTGCGGTGAAAAAAGGTTTGAGTCGGGCTAAGAAAGCGATGATTACGGTGCCGATGAAGGGGACAACCATTGCCCATGAAGTTTGGCTTAAAAAGGGAGCCGCCAAGATTCTCTTAAAGCCGGCGCCGCCGGGAACGGGAATTATTGCCGGCGGAGCGGTGAGGATGGTGCTGGAACTGGCCGGCATCAGGGATATTGTTTCTAAAATTCTGGGGAGTAATAATAAAGCCAGTAATGTTTATGCGACGATGGAAGCTTTAAAAAGATTAGTTGTTGAAACAGAAAGGAACAAATAAAATGGAGCTTAAAAATTTAACGAAAACAACTCAAAAAGGCAAAAAAAGAGTTGGCCGCGGTTATGGTTCAGGTAAAGGGGGTCACACGGTTGGTCGCGGCAGCAAGGGAGACAAAGCCCGAGGCAAGGTTGGTTTACTTTTTGAGGGAACGAAAGTTAAAAAATCCCTTTTAAAACGTTTACCTTTGCGCCGGGGTAAAGGAAAGTTAAAATCACTTAAACAAAAACTCCTGATTATTAATCTTAAGCATCTCAATCTTTTAAGTAAAGGGACTTTGGTTAATGTGGAGAGTTTGGTCAAAGCCGGTTTGGTTGAAGGCAAACAGGCTCGTCTTTGGGGAGTTAAGATTTTAGGTGACGGTGAATTAAAAGTGGCCTTAAAGGTGGCTTTACCCTGCTCTTCGTCAGCTCAGGAGAAAATCAAAAAGGCTGGCGGGGAAGTCATCGATGAATAAAATTCTGGTTACCATTTTTAACGCCTGGAAGATTCCGGAACTAAGGAAAAGAATCTTATTTACCGCTTTTATCTTTGTCATCTTTCGTTTAGCGGCTCATATTCCCGTTCCGGCCGTGAACATCGCCGCTTTGAAGGATTTGTTTGCCAGGAATCAACTCTTGGGTCTTTTGGATATTTTTTCCGGCGGCACTCTGGCCAATTTTTCCATTATGGCTCTAGGTTTAAACCCTTATATTAACTCTTCAATTATTTTCCAACTTTTGACGATGGCTATCCCCAAGCTGGAAGCCTTACAAAAAGAAGGCGAATACGGTCGAAAGAAAATCAACCAGTACACCCGTGTTTTAACGGTTCCTTTGGCCGCCCTTCAGTCTTTTGGCATGTATGCTCTTTTAAGAAACCAGCAGATTATCAGCCAGCTTGATCCTTTAAGAATCGGAGCTTTGGTGGTGACGATGACCGCCGGTACCATTTTTTTGATGTGGTTGGGAGAATTGATTTCCGAAAAAGGCATTGGCAACGGCATTTCGATGTTGATTTTTGCCGGTATTGTTGGTCGTTTCCCTGTTTCCTTCGGACAGACGATTGCCGTTTTCAATCCGGAAAACTTTTTCAATTTAATTATTTTTATCGTCATGAGTTTGGCGGTTATTGCCGGCATTGTTTTTATCAATGAAGCGGCGCGGAAGATTAGAATCCAATACGCCCGGCGGATTAGCGGTCAGAAAATGTATGGGGGGCAATCAACTTACCTGCCGTTGCGGATTAATCAGGCGGGCGTCATCCCCATTATTTTTGCTGTTTCTTTGGTTTTACTGCCCTCGATGTTAGGTAATTTTCTTCAGGGAGTTCCCAACCCCTTTTTAGCTAATTTTGCCACTGGGTTGGCTAATTTTTTCCGGCCGAACGGTGTTGCCTATAATTTAATTTACTTTGTCTTAGTTATCGGTTTTACTTATTTCTACACGGCCGTTGTTTTTAATCCCCAAAAAATTGCCGAGGAGATTAAAAAGTACGGCGGTTTTATCCCCGGCATCAGGCCGGGCGAACCAACGGCTTTTTATTTAAATAAAATCTTAAACAGGATTACTTTGGTTGGGGCTATCTTTTTGGGTTTGATTGCCATTCTGCCGTCTATCGCTCAGGGTTTAACCGGCATTGCGACGATGAGTATTGGTGGCACCGGGATTTTGATTGTTGTTTCCGTTATTTTAGAAACAACGAAACAATTGGAATCAATGATGGTCATGCGTAGTTACGAAGGGTTTTTAAAATAGAATAAAAATGAATTTAATTATTTTAGGCGCACCAGGTTCAGGAAAATCAACTCAAGCCAAATTATTAGCCGACGCGCTTTGTTTACCTTGCCTAGAGGCTAGTAATCTTCTTTATTTTCTTTCTCAAGAAAATTCAGAGAAAGGGCGGGTTGTTAAAAAAGCGATGGCTGAAGGTTCTTTGGTTGCTGATAATTTGGCAGTGGCAGCGATGGACGAACAGTTGGTGTCACCAAATTACCAAAAAGGGGTGGTTATTGACGGTTTTCCACGGTCATTGGGACAAGCGCAAAAATTTAAGTTACCGATTGACAAGGTTTTATACATTGATGTTTCTGATAAAGAAAATACTCAAAGACTATTTAAAAGAGGCCGGCCGGATGATATGCCGGAAACAATTAGAAAGCGTTTGACTATTTATCATCAGGAAACGGAACCGGTTTTAGATTTTTATGCCCGTCAGGGAAGATTGATTAAGGTTGATGGCGAACGGCCGATTGAATTAATTCATAAAGATATTCTGAAGAAGATTAAAAAATGATTCCTATTGAGATTAAGACAAAACAGGAGATTGAGATTATGAAAGAGGGCGGTCAACGGTTGGCTGAGGTGATGAAGGAAACTTTGGTTTTGGTTAAACCCGGCCTGGCTCTTTTCCAGATTAATCAAAAAATTGAAGAACTGATTTTAAAAAAAGGCGGTAAGCCCTCTTTCAAAATGGTGCCCGGCTATCATTGGGCTTCCTGCTTGAATGTTAATCAAGGTGTGGTTCACGGCATTCCTGGAGACTATCGCCTTAAAGAAAATGATTTTTTAAGTCTGGATATTGGCCTTTTCTTTAAAGGTTTTCATACTGATATGTCGTGGACGATAAAAGTCTCAAAGGGAAAGAGTAAAGGTCAGGTTGATGAATTTTTAAAGGTGGGAGAAAGAGCCTTGAAAAAAGCCATTGAAGCGGCCAGAGTTGGGCATCATGTTGGTCATCTTTCCCAGGCGATGGAAAAAGAAATTCGAAAAGCCGGCTTTAGCCCGATTGAAGTTTTTACCGGTCACGGAGTGGGGAGAAAGCTTCATGAAGCGCCGCCCATCCCTTGTTTGTTATGGGGGTCAATTAAATCAACCCCCAGACTTGAGGCGGGGATGACTTTGGCCGTAGAGGTTATCTACGCCCAAGGCAGTCCGGAAGTTGTTTTAGCCGCGGACAATTGGACGATTAAAACCGCTGACAATCAGCTGGCCGGACTTTTTGAAGAAACAATTGCTATTCAGGCAGGGAAACCTTTAATTTTAACAGCTTGCCATTAGCTTCTGGACTAAAGGCTATAGGTTTGGTAAAATGATTAAGGTTGAGAATGACCAAACAGGAACAAAAAATTGAATTAGACGGAGAGGTGGTTGAAAGCCTACCGAATACCACCTTTCGGGTGAAGCTTAAAGACAACCGGGTCATTTTTTGTCATTTGGCTGGGAAAATGAGAATTTATCATATTAAGGTGATGGTTGGTGATCAGGTTAAGGTGGAGATGACCCCTTACGATGAAACCAAAGGAAGGATTGTTCAAAGACTTTAAAATCTTGTTTTTCGTAAACTCAAAATGAAAGTTCAGTCAAGTGTTAAAAAAAGATGTCGTCAATGTCGTTTAGTCCGGCGACGCCGGAAGCTTTTTGTTATTTGTAAAAACCCGACTCATAAACAAAGACAAGGATAATTATGGCTCGTATTGCTGGAATTGATTTACCCAACGAAAAAAGAGTTGATATCGGCTTAACGCTGATTTATGGTGTTGGCCGGAAAAACGTCATCAAGATTCTCCAACAGGCTAAAATTGAGCCCAGCAAAAGAGTGGCTCAATTAAGCGGTGAAGAAGTCGCCAAAATTAACAAAGTCATGGATAATTTTTTAGTTGAAGGCGGTTTACGGGGGAAAATTGCCGGCGATATTCAGAGATTAAAGGCAATTGGTTCTTATCGAGGTTTAAGGCATACCAAAGGCCTGCCGGTTCGCGGCCAGAGAACGCGGGCTAATGCCCGAACGAAAAGGGGTAAGAGAAAGACAATTGGGGCATTGAAAAAAGAGATGACGAGCAGAATGGGTAAAGATTCAGCTGCTGATGAGGAGAAAAAGTAAAAAATGGAAGGAAAAGTTTTTATCAACGCCACTTTTAACAATACTTTGATTACCTTTACCGATATGGAGGGTAAGGTTTTATGTTGGGGTTCCACTGGGACTTTGGGTTTTAAAGGTACCCGCAAGTCAACTCCTTATGCCGCCACCACGGCGGTGGAAGCGGTGGCTAAAAAAGCCTTAGCCTTGGGAATCAGCGCCATAGAGGTTTACATCAAAGGGCCCGGGCCTGGCCGAGATGCCGCTTTGCGGGCTTTGCGGGCCGTGGGTTTGAAGATGAGTTTAATCGCCGATATCACCCCGATTCCTCATAACGGGCCGCGGGCCAGAAAAAGAAGGAGAGTTTAAAATGTCAAGATATCTAGGACCAAAATGCAAACTCTGCCGTCGGGAAAAGATGAAACTCTTTTTAAAAGGAGAGCGTTGTTATACTCACTGCCCAATTGAGAAAAAAGGGGCCGTTCCGCCTGGCCAGCACGGTTTAAGATCGTCAATGAGGCGAATGAGCGATTACGGACGGCAGCTAAGGGAAAAACAAAAGGTCAAAAGAATTTATGGTCTTTCTGAAAGGCAGATGAAGAATTATTTTCAAAAAGCGTTTAAAGTAAGACAGGCAACGGGTGAAGTTCTTTTACAGCTTTTGGAATCAAGACTGGATAATGTTTTATATTGCCTGGGTTTTGTTAATTCGCGTCATTTAGCTCGGCAATTGGTTGGACATAAACACGTTCTGGTTGATGGGAAAAAAGTTAATATTCCTTCTTATCAGCTGAAAAAGAATCAAACCGTCAGTTTGGGGCCAAAAGCTTTAAAATTAGCTTCAGTGAAGAAAGCCTTAGCGGAAAAAACCAAAGTTCCGGAATGGTTGAAGAAGAAGGCCGCTGTCGGGCAAATGGTTAGATTACCTAAGCGGGATGAAATTGAGGGTGACATTAATGATCAATTAATAGTAGAATATTATTCACGATAGTGAATAATCCGCCAGCTGGTGGAGAAAGGAAAAAAATGATCGAACCAATTTTTCATATTAAAAGCGAACAAGAAAGCGCCACTTTTGGGCGTTTTATCATTGAACCTTTAGAGCAAGGTTTTGGCCAAACTCTAGGGAACTCTTTACGCCGAGTTCTTTTAAGTAGTCTGCCGGGAGCGGTGATTACCCAAATTAAAATTGGCGGCGTCAAACATAAATTCTCGACTTTGGAGGGAATGAGCGAGGATATCATTGACCTCATTCTTAATCTCAGGCAGGTGAGGTTTAATTATGAGGGAGAAAAACCAGTTAAGCTGGAGCTGGAAAAAAGCGGTCCTGGTGTGGTCAAAGCCGGTGATATTAAAACCTTAGCCAATGTCCAAGTCATTAACAAGGATCTGGTTTTAGCCAATTTAGCTGATAAAAAAAGTAGCCTAAAAATCGAAATGATGGTAGCAAGGGGTTTTGGCTATTTGCCGGCGGAAGTCGGCAGGGAGGAAAAATTGGGAGTTATTCCGCTTGATGCCGCTTTTAGTCCGGTGAGAAGAGTCAACTATCAAGTCGAAGCGACCCGGGTTGGGCAAAGAACCGATCTTGATAAGTTGATTTTGGAAATTACTACCGACGGGACAATCAAGCCGAAGGAGGCCTTGAAAGCCAGTGCCAAAATCTTAATCACCTTTTTTAACCAAATTATCAACCCCAAAAAGGTTGAGGTTAAAAAGGAAACAAAGTCGTTAATCGACGAAGAGGCAACCAAATTGACGCTGGAGGAACTTGATTTGCCGACGAGAATTGTCAACGCTCTTCGTAAAAGTGGCTACGGAACCGTGGCTGATCTCTTGGGCATTAAGCCCGTTGACTTAGCCAAGATTAAAAATCTTGGTGAAAAGTCAATTAAAACCGTTCAGGCGGCCTTAGCTAAAAAAGGCATTAAGTGGGAACCGGGAGGGGAAAAGTGAGATATCGAGTTAAAGGGAAAAAACTTTCCCGCACCTCTTCTCAAAGAAAGGCTTTGTTTAAAGGGTTAATCAACGCCCTGGTTATTCATGGGGAGATTAAGACGACCGAGAGTAAAGCCAAAGCCGTTCGGGGGCTGCTTGACAAGCTAATCACCAAAGGCAAAAAAGGAACTCTTCATTCACGAAGATTAATTGCCGCTTTCCTGCAGAACAAACTGGCGGTTAACCGTATTGTTGATGAATTGGGACCGCTTTTTGCCAAAAGAACAGGCGGTTTCAGCCGGATGGTTCGTTTAGGAGCGAGACGCGGTGACAATGCGACGATGGTCAAGTTGGAATTGGTGGAAAAACCGGCTTCGGCTAAAACTAAAGAAACTAAGGTTTCTTCTGATAAATCTTCAAAAGGCAAAGAGGAAAAGAAAAAGAAAAAATGACTTTCAAAACCAGAGTGACCAAAGCCAAAGAAATTAAAAGAGAATGGCATTTAATCAATGCCCAAGACCAGATTTTGGGCCGAATGGCCGTTGAAATCGCCGCCTTGCTAATGGGTAAAAACAAACCTTCTTTTGTTCCTTATCTTGACGGCGGTGATTATGTGGTCGTTATCAACGCTGCCAAGGTTAAGGTTAGCGGCAGAAAGGCTGAGAACAAGCTTTATTACCGTCATTCGGGCTATCCCGGCGGCTTTAAAAAAGTGACTTTTGCCCAGCAGATGGCTAAAGACCCGACTCAGATTATTCGTCATGCCGTTGAAGGGATGTTGCCCAAAAACAAATTACGTGACCAACGGTTGGCTAGATTAAAGGTTTTTATTGATGAAAAACATAACTATGAAGACAAATTCAAAAAATAAGAAAAAGAAGGCTTTTGTTTTTACTGTGGGTCGGCGGAAAACCGCCGTGGCTAGGATTCGGCTTTATCACGGCAAAGGCGAAACTCTGGTCAATGATCAGCCGATTGCTAAATATTTCTCCGGGGAAATTACCAAAACCTTTTATCAACAGCCTTTTACTCTAACCGAAACCTTGGGAAAATATTACGCCACAATTAAAGTTGTGGGTTCCGGACAGAGGGCCCAGTTAGGAGCTGTTGTTCATGGTTTGGCCAGGGCTTTGGATAAAGATAATCAGAGTTTTCATTCTGTTTTAAAGAAAAACAAGCTTTTAACCAGAGATCCGCGGGCCAAAGAGAGAAGGAAAGTCGGCCAAATGGGTAAAGCCCGTAAGAAGAAGCAAAGCCCGAAGCGTTAAAAATTATTCCTTAATGGAAGTTACTTTCAAATCTTTTGTTTTTTTCTTTTACTTATTTCCTCTTTACTGAAATTGAATTATGAAGAAGAGATTTTAAAAAAACATTTCAAAGAATATGTTGATTACCAGAAAAAAACCAAACGCTTAATTCCCCTTGTCTACTAGTCATGCTAAACTGGAATGATGAAGAAACACTTGACGTGGTTGGGATTTATTTTACTGATTCCTTCTTTACTGTTTAATTTTTTCCTTTATCAAAAAATTCAAAACACGCCGTCATCAGGAATTTTGGTGATTGAAGTTTTGGATGGCGATACTCTGCTTTTAGACGGTAAGGAAAGGCTACGTTTAAGACAAGTTGATGCTCCGGAGTTGTCATTCTGCGGTGGTGAACAAGCCAAAAAACTAATGATCGATTTGGCCAAGGGCAAAAGAGTTGTTATTAAAGAACAGATTTTAGACCAGTATGGCCGGCCGATGGCTTTAATTTATCAGGATGGTAAGCTATTGAATTTAAAAATACTTGCTAGCGGTTGGGCCAGATATCACGCTGATCAAACCACACAGGCGGGGATTTTGAAAGAGGCGGCTGGAAAAGCTAAAGAGGAAGGCAAGGGAATTTTTAGCTCTTTATGCTATCAGACGGAAAATCTGCAAAAGCCTGAATGTCTTATAAAAGGTAATGTCGACAAAAACAGCACGGCTCGAAAATATTACTTCCCTGGATGTGCCCAATATGAATTTACTATTGTGGAAAAAGATTTAGGTGAGGATTGGTTTTGCACTGAAAAAGAAGCGCAAAAAGCTGGTTTTACTCGCGCCGAAACCTGCCGCAACAAAACTTATCATTAATCTTTAGATTATTATAGGTGTCAAGCTCCGGGGTTGGCTTAAGAGGTTGATGGTGACTTGTCCTTCCGTAGTTTCAACGGAGGAGGATAAATCAAAATGTCTCATTTTTGTTATAACTTCGACCCCATATTTTTTCTTCTGGCTTGAGGACTTCCTCAAATTTTTCTAGATAAATTATGTCTAATTCAGTTTTACCAATATCATTACTAAAGTCCTTGCCTAAATTCATTAAGAAACTACAGTCCAAAAATCTATGGTTTCCATCACCAAGCAAAATAAAAGATCCATCCTGATTAGCAAAAGCACAAAATATAGGATCTTCTAATCCTTGAATAGCAAATCTTTGTATCTTTCCATTAATTATTTCCTTCAAGATTTCGCTCCGATAATTTGTGCCGTTTCCATCTATTAATTGTCTAAACGTTTTTGGGGTTTCAAACCAAGGTGGGGTACAGTTGTAAATTTTCTCCCATGCTTCTTTGCCTGAAAAACTTTCTACTTTAGAATCCACAGGAATAATATCCCAACCAACATGAATTCCAACGGAGGGGAAACCAAGATAATTTATTAAGTGACGCCATTTTTTAATAAATTCTTCTGCTGTCATAAAAATAAAAATTTAACTACCTTCAAGTTTTATTCCTCTTTTATATTTACCAATAGATGCAGTCTTTATTTTTAAAGATCCCTTTTCTATTTGGTAATCATTAAAAACATTCCTTAACGAATCAATTAGTTCCTTTAGCGTCTCGATAGCATTCTTAGCTTCGTGTTCTACATTTAAACCAGTTTGTTCAGACTGTTTCGGATGGATCCATTTATTACCAAGGTCGTATAAATTGTTAAATAACTTTTTGGATTGCTGATTTATATATTGATTTCCATTTTTTGAAGGACAAAGAAAATTATTCACAATTTTTCGAAAATCAAGGCTTTCCGCTAAACGTTCTATTATCTCTCTTTCACCATCAATATTTATTCTTTCTACAAATATTTCATAGGCTAGATACTCAGCTGTAGCACGACAAACCACAATTGCTGATTCGAAGTATCCGAGAGAGTATAAATCCTTCGCTTGATGATACAGTTTAACGCTTTTTGTTGAGTAAGAGATTCCTAGGTTCCCCATCTCCTTAATTCTTTTCCCGATTTGCTGTCTATTTGCAATAAATCTACCAATTAACACTTCAGCAACTTTTTCATCAGTACTAATCTTTTGAAAAGCTTTTTTTGTTGACTCAGGCAACCCTTCTAGGGAACCGCCTGAAATATTATTAGGGTCTTCGAGATCTAAAAACACGGGAATGATTTTATTATCAGTTTTGTCCATCTGTTTTCCCATCCGCAATTTCTATTTGACCTAATTTATATAAATCTCTTTTAACCTGATCAAAATTTGACCATCTTCCGTTAGCTGTTTCAATAATATCAAAAAAATTAAACGAGTATGGTTTTTGTATTTCTCCTCTGTCTGAAAATTCCAAAATCAAAACAGGGATTTTTACAGGAAATAGACTAAGTAATGCTTGTTTATTGCGTTCAAATAATGTAGACATTTCCTGATTTATTCTTAAACGCGCAGTATTTTCTGATTTGGCCGCAAGATACTTATTCCCAGAGTGAAAATATCTTGTGATTGATATCGCCACTATTCCAAACCTGTTTTCTTGACTGAGGCTGTATTTTTGAAGTTGTTCTATAGCAACCTTTGCGTTTGATATTAACGTTTCTGGTTTATAAATCCTTTTACATTCAATCGCATACCCGCGCCCATCCACTATTAGCAAAATATCCGGATGATCAGCGCATAAATTCACATTATAGTTTGCATATTTAAATCGTAGAAACAATTTGAGTTCGAAGAGAGTGTTTCGTCCTTCATTTGAATTTGATGTTTCATTAGACATCAATAATGGGGCATTAAAGACAATCTTCAACTTTTTCAAAAAAATCTTTATATCCTGCTTATCGATCAGCCTTATTCCTGAAAGAATAAAGTTTAACTCTTGTAATTGAGAAAGGGAAGAATAACATTTATCAAGGTAAAACTTATCCTGAAGTTGTGACTCATCTAATTTTTTATCATTGTCAATTCTAATAATTAAATCTTCAGTTATTTTAATTGCCTCACCAATCCAACTGTTATCCGGTATTTTGCAATTAAACTGGGTATCTAAACTAGCAATATTCTTATTCAGAGATGTTATAAGGTCTTTATATTTCGTTTTCATAGATGTTCCACAATCTCAAATTCCTCCGGCGTGAGGCTGTAGAGTTTATAAACTAATTGGTTAGCTTTTATGTTTGGTTTCTTCCCATTCCCTTGCCGCTTCTTCAGTTGTTCGGTTTCCAAACTGAACTATATGCCCCTTGGGCCATTTTATTTGATGTTGAGCTTCACGTTTTTCCAGATCTCTAGTGATTCCGCTATGAGCTATTTTATTGCCGATTTTGAAATCATACTTATACGTATTTCTTACACTCATACCCATCACCTTCCTTACTGTAAAATGCCCCTTGACAAGGGGTAAATATCCATCTAAACTCTAAATAGTTAACCATAAGTTTTCCTTACTCTCAAGATACAATAATTTGTTGAACATGTCAACGGTTAATTTAACTAAAAAACAAGCGCAGGTTCTACAATTTCTCATCTCCTTTTTTGAAAAAAATGGATTTGCTCCATCTCTTAAGGAAATAGCTGGTCATTTTAAGGTTTCTATCTCTACCGCTCAGGATTATTTATCATCTCTTGTCTATAAAGGCGCAATTGGAAGGAATCCGAATAAACCACGTTCAATAATTTTTAAAGAAGAAAAGCCTAAAAACATGACAGTATCTGTCCCACTTTTAGGAACGATTTCCGCCGGAGAAGGTATAATTGCTTACGAAGAGCAGACGCCCGAATTAGTAGAATCCCCAGCGCCGATGATAACCTCTGGATATAACCATTATGCGCTAAAAGTAGCTGGCTTTAGTATGGTTGGAGATGGCATAATGGATGGGGATTTAATATTAGTGAGACAACAAGCTAATGCAGAGGTAGGAGATTCAATAGTGGCGATTCTAAAGGGAGATTTTGAAGAAAAGGCAACCCTAAAACGATTTTACCCAAAAGGTGATATTATAGAATTAAGGCCGAGAAATCCATTAATGCCTCCTATAAAAATTAAACCAGAAGAATTGGAAATAAGAGGAAAATTTATTGGATTAATCAGAAAAAATTAAAATGAAAAAAGACGAGTTTCATCCAACTACTATTAAATATATTAAAAAAACGCCAGTTTCTTACAGAAAATCCAATGGGCAATATTTTACCCCTCGATCAATTAGAGAAAAGTTATTAAGTCAATTACCTAAAAAAATAAAAAATCCTAAAATTATTGATCCTGCTTGCGGTACTGGTGAATTTTTAATCTCCGCCGAAAAATATTTTTCTTGTCCTCAATTGTATGGTTGGGAAATAGAAAAAGAATTAGTTACTATCGCCAAAGAAATAATACCCAAAGCAAAAATCAAATTGACTAATACACTTCAAGAGGGAATAAAACCTAGTTATGATTTTGTTATTGGCAATCCTCCTTATTTTGAATTTAAACCAGAAAAATCAGTAAGAAAAAAGTTTGCTCAGATTATTAATGGCAGGGTAAATATCTTTAACCTTTTTATAAAAATTGGTCTTGATCTACTTAAACCTAATGGATATCTTGCCTATGTAGTCCCACCATCAATGAACAACGGTGCCTATTTTGCCAAGCTACGAGATTACATTATTCAAAACGCCAATATTGAATACATATCAATTGTTGAAAATAGTCAACTGTTTTACAAGGCTCAACAAACTATTATGCTATTAGTTTTGAAAAAGGTAAAAAACAAGAGTAATTATATTTTTCAAAAAAACGGCATTCGCATTTTTACACCAAACTCAAATTTATTAAAAAAAGCTTTTAAACAAAAAGCAACGTTAAAAGACCTTGGCTATCAAGTAAAAACAGGCCGACTAGTTTGGAATCAAAACAAAAAACTTTTAACTGACAATTCCCAAGAGGGGGTACCTTTGATTTGGGCCAAAAATATAACTAGCAAAGGGCTTAAAATTCCTGGTAATTTTGAAAAACCCCAATATGTTAAAGTTAATGACTACGACAAAGGCCCTGCGATTGTAGTTAACCGAATCACTGGTTCTATAGGAAAGGCAAAGCTTAAGGCAGCCCTAGTGCCAAAAGGGATGAAATTTATTGCCGAAAATCATGTTAATGTCATTTTTCCACCCAAACAATTAATTTTCTCTCAAACCCCTGAAAACCAAAAAACTCTAGATTTAGAGGAAATTCTCAACCAACTAAAAGCTCCTCAAAAAACAAGCTTGATCCGTTATATTACAGGAAACACTCAAATTTCGAAGAATGAATTAGAAAATCTTTTCCCGATAGATGTGTAGATTAATTAAAGAAATATTAACACAGTTCTTTAACTAGGAAAACTCTTTCACAAAAAGCACTCAACCCTATACCATTAGTGAAATTGGCTTGTATTCTAAGTATAGGTTCTTCATCAACTGTTATATAATATCCTTTTCCATTTTTTTCCATTTTGGCTGCCAGTTTCCCTCTTATTAGCTTATTAAAACTTTCATTCCAGTAAAGATGGGGCGTAGTTCCTGTGACCCTCACGTTTAAAAGAGGTTTACTTTCCCCTATACCCAAGATATATTCTATAAAATTTAATTTTCTATTTCTCGAAAGCTCATTGAAAGACTTGACACTTTTCTCAACTCCTCTTTTCTGTACAAACCCGCCATATTTTTTTCCTATTTCCTGGATAGGAGGATGTTTATATTTATTTTTTCTTATAACTGTTCTGTTTTCTTTTGATAATTTTCTCAATATCCTGCCTCGTTTAGCAAGATCGACTCTAATTTTTTGCCACATATTTTTTATTTCCTTAGTTAAATTAAAATCTAAAAACCTCTTTAGAGACTCGGTTCCTAAATTCTTTTGTGTGCCCATACCCGTCCTAGTAGATTTTAAAGAGATACCTATAGTTATATTTGATTTGAACTTTATATCTATGTCTGATATCGATTTTCTTGCCTGCCACTCACGCCCTACCCACTGTATGCCAACGGGTTTTCCAAACTTGGGTACTAAATTTTTGTCTATCTCTAAAATTAACACGGGAAGAAGAATATCTCCCCGCAACTTTTGCTCATCACTTCTCTTGTCTCCATTTAAGTATTTTGAAAGTTCAACATCTAGACTAATTCGCTCTTTTTCCAGTAAATCTGTATTCAATCCGTAATACTTACATAAATTTATAGCTAACAAAACTTCAAACAAATCAGCCTTAGATCTACTAGATTTTTTCTTACTATCCTGTAAAGTCAAAATATTCGCCATGTTATTATCAAATTAAGTTTCTAGATTTCATACTTAAAAATTCACTTTTAGTAATAATAATGTGGTCTATTACTTTTATATCTAGTATTTCCCCGGCTTTTCCCAAAATTTTAGTGATATGTAAATCATTCTCAGATGGTTCAAGGTTGCCAGAGGGATGGTTATGGACCAAAATTACTGAGGCTGCTTTACTTTTTATAGCTTCGCTAAAAACCTCGCGGGGGTGGACTAAATTGGCGTCAAGAGTACCGAGTGAAATTTCGCTGACTGAATAATTGCGGGAATTTAAAGAAATTAAATAAAAATGCTCTTTATTGAAATCTTTAAGCTTGTTTTTTACCAGTCGGTACACTTTTTCCGGATCTGTAAGTTCTTTACTTTTGTAAGGCGAGGTTTGAGTGAAAAGCCGACGGCCAATTTCAAATGCAGCTTTTATCTGAGCCGCTTTTGCCAATCCAATTCCTTTGACCAGAGACAACTCCTCAATACTTGCTTCGGCTAATTTCTGGAGACTGCCAAATTGTGCTAGGAGTTTTTGTGCCGTAACTACGACCGATTCGCCGGCGATACCGCGTCCCAAAATAAGCTGTAATAATTCTTGAGCCGAGAGCGCCTGTTCACCAAACTTAACCAACCGCTCGCGCGGACGCTCATCGACTGGCAAGTCATGAATAGTAAATGATTTGTTCATGTTTTTACTTTAATAAATCATCAACACCAACTTCTAACGTTTTGGCGATTTTGGTTAATGTTTCTATTGCCGGATTTTGATTAACCCCATTTTCAATTTTGACAATTGTATCTTAAAACACCTGGAAGGTATACTAGGTTGACATCTTCCCCCAGACCTTTTCCTTTTTACCCGCTTTACCCGCCATTGCTTTTCCGCCGCCACCGAATTTCGTGTCAGTGAAACTGGCGCGCCGCCTTTTTGTATCTTTAATTTAACAGATTATCGTTCAAAATCAAAGCCTGATTTCTTTTTCCAACCACGGGATATGTTCATTTTTTCTTTTCCACCAGATATCTTCCCAAACATAATGAACTGCTAAATTTTTCCACTTGCCCCAATTATCAAAATGTTTAAGCATTTTATCAACCGGCACTAAGTTTTTTTCAAAGTCTTTATTGAAAAAAATTTTGGTGTAAATCTTTTGTTCCCAAGGCGAGATGTGATTTAAATAATCCCAGTGATGAAAAACATCAAACATAATATAACCAAC
>Ga0210018_1000369_pt1 | contig 22555 bp, 29 predicted proteins | sample CryGeyCG2014_010_2_FD_183967 | JGI IMG/M metagenome (GOLD analysis project Ga0210018, IMG submission 183967) | Groundwater microbial communities from aquifer - Crystal Geyser CG09_land_8/20/14_0.10 (SPAdes) (version 2) | ecosystem: Environmental > Aquatic > Deep subsurface > Groundwater | place...
ATAAATTAATAATTGGATCAGTAATCTTTTTTGCAAAAAATAGAACAAATAGAACACATCCAGAAGTTATAAAGAAGATTAATATTAACATCAGATTAATTGTATTTTTATGGGTTTGTTCTATTTTCTTTTGCAACTCTTCTGCATAAGAAATATCTTTAAGTATCAAATTTCCAGTATTCTCAATTAAGAAACTTTGTTTATTAATCATATTCTCATATACACGAATAGATTCTATTAGCCTGCCTGCCTGAATATCTTTAACACCTTCATCACCACTATTTATTATATTCATAATATAATTTTTTAGTCCTCTGTAAGTAATTTTGCTATCCTCACTAATAATAGCATTATCAAGTTTAGAAAAAGTTTCTTCAATTTCATTATGAAGCTGATTGTATTTATACAACCTCTCTTGACTATTAGGGGTATTAATTAAATTATAATAAGACTGTATAAACTCAGGAACATACTCAGTAAATTTATTTTCAAGAATTAGGTTATCACTAGCTTCTTTATATTGTTCAACAATCTGAAAATGAACCTTTGCTAAATAAACTGTCTGTAATGATAAGACAATGATAACAATTATAAAAGAAAATAATAACTTAAATCTTATACTATTTAAGATATTTCTATTTAAGATATTTCTTTTTTTAGACATCTTTTTACTTATCACTATCTATTCTTAATAAAAAATGAATGAAAATATTTAATCTTTTGCTGGTCTCTCGTTCTCAGGTATATTCTGGTATATGTCATCATATGACTGAAAACCATCTTTAATTACTGTATTCATTAAAGTATCCTTTGTGACCATCTCCACATCCAATAAATAAGATGGTACATCAACTTTTCCATTATTAACTATCTGCTTGGTTTCTATAGTCTCACCTTTTGCTATAGCTACTGCCATTTCTGCTGCTTTGTAAGCAATGGTCTTAATAGGCTTATAAACACTAACTGTTTGTTTGCCTTCAGCAATCATCTGGCAAGCTCCTAAAGAAGCATCCTGTCCAGATACAGGCACTTTTCCTGCAAGACCAAACTCTTCTAAAGCCTGAATAGCACCTAATGCTGTACCATCATTAGCACAGACTACTGCATCAACCTTCTTATTCTCAGATAGGTATGCTTTCAGTTGTCTATATGCTTCTTCAGATTTCCAGCCATCATTAAATACATCCAGCACTAAAGTTATATCTCCACTGTCTATTTTAGGCTGTAAAAGATTAAAAGTTCCCTCTTTCACAAGGAAAGCATTGTTATCTGTAGGTGAACCACCCAGATATACAAAGTCACCCTTACTTACAACATCTAACACTCCTTTTGCCTCATATTCTCCTACTTTGACATTATCAAAAGAAATATAATAATCCAAGTCAGAATTCTTTATTAGCCTGTCATAAGCAATGACTTTAATTCCTGCTTCATTAGCTTTTTCAACTATTGCTGCTGCCTTTTCACCATCATTAGCCACAATGACTAAAACATCAATTCCCTGAAGAATTAAGTTCTCTGCTTGTGATTCCTGAACATCTGCACTTAAATCAGCTGATACTGCTATAACAGATGCGCCTAGTTCTTCAGCCCTTTCTATAAAAAAGTCTCTGTCAGTTTGCCATCTTTCTACACGCATGTCAGATAGAGAAAGTCCTATCACAATCATCTTTTCTTCGGATTCTTCAGTAGTTGCAGGTGTCTGTTGTACACAACCAGAAACCAGTATGAAAGTTATTAATACACAAATAAAAAATATTTGTTTCATCTTTAGCACCTCTTTTTTATGGTATTTAACCATTATATTAGATTGTCTATGTGTCTATATATATATTTTTCGATGTTCTGGGATAAAATCTTATAATCTGGTTTAAACAAAACTCCTATTGGAAAATATAATAGGAGTTCCGATGCTATGCCTAATTCAGAATTCGGGCTAAAAGATAGAGAACAAAAGATTTATTGTTGAACTTCTTCAAATCTTCCCTATTGCATCCTATTTTTGATTTTTTTTCCAAATATTTCCAATAATTTTCACATAACTTTATATACTAATGCCATTTCTATATATTTATGGCAAGATTTGAATATTCAAGAGAAAGAAAAAGCAAAAGAGATTTTAAAGATAGTCCTTCAAAGAGAGATAATATGGGTAGGAGGAATTTTGAAGACGTTCATAAGAGTGGTAGGAGAGATTCTAGAAGAGATTCTAACAGCTACAGCAGAAACAGGCGAGATATTGAGATGACTAAAGTTATTTGCTCTTCCTGCGGAAAAGAATGTGAGGTTCCTTTCAGACCAACTTCAACCAAGCCTGTCTATTGCAATGACTGTTTTGCAAAAAAAAATAAAGGAAGTTCTGATAAGACTTCTAACAGGGATTTTGATATAATCAACGAAAAGCTTAACAAAATAATGAAAGCTTTAAAGATTGAATGAATTAATTTTTCTATTTTTTGCCAAGAATGTATTAAGATCACTTTTGAATATCTTCCGGAGTTCACAAAAATTTATTGATTTTTTTTGGTAAAGCAATATAAACATGTCTTTCTTATTGCTGTTTGGTGAGATTGTTGCTGACAAAAAAAGAGTTATTGATTTTAACACACTTAAGAGCAGATTCAAGGAAAAGCCTTACAATGATAAGTCGCGAAACAGGGATTCCAATATCAACTGTTTTTGATAAAGTAGGCAAGCTTGGAAAAAATACAATATCAAAATATTCCCCACTGCTTGACTTTCAGAAGCTTGGTTTTGGATTAAGAATTAATTTTGTATTAGAAGCTAATAATAAAAAAAAGCAGGAGCTTAAAGACTTTTTATTGGAAAATAAGAATATAAATTCCATATTAAGGCTTAACAATAGCTTTGATTTCTTTGTTGAAGCAGTATTTAAAGATATGAAAGGGTTTGAGGAATTTTCTGATAGCCTTGAAAAATTTAAGATAAAAAAGAAAAAAGAATTCTTTATTATTGAGGACCTAAAAAAAGAGGATTTTTTCACAAAGCCAGAGCATATAAAACTATTAGACTGATTATTGCTTAATTATGAATCCATCTCATCAATAACTTCGTCTATTATCTTCTGCATTGGCTTTACTTTCTCTAAAGTCCCTTCTTTTCCGCAGAAAGGGCATGTTTTTGGTATTACATCCTTCTTTGGAGTGAACTTATAGTTGCATTCTTTACAGTGTAAACTTAACATACAAAGTATAAAAAAATCAGAGCTTATAAAGGTTTCGAATTAAATTGCTATGTGTAAGCCCCTAATCTGAAGAAACATCTGCTAAATTTGTGTGTAAGAAATTCTGGGACTATACCATATTCATAATATGCTCTCGATAGCACAGAGAAATTGTAACACACCCATGAAATTTTGATATCATTTATCTGACTCGTATCATTTACACAAAGTGTGTAACTTCCAAATTTTCGTTTCTTTGCTGAATTTGTTGACTCAGCATTCTGTCTTAAGTTTAACTCATCTATTTCTTTTTCATCTTTCTGTTTCTGTAGTGTTACAGTTCTTTTCCATTCCTGGCTTCCTTTTGCGTTTGTTATAGTATTAGACTTTATTCTTATGTGTGCCTGACCTTCCTTAACTTTTATACTAGTACAATTGTTCCTTGTCAAATAGTAAGTGTCTGCACTCCAGTGTTCTATATTGAAATTATGTGAAGTTATCTCAATGTGATTCTCCATTAAATTTGGATCTTCATGGTCTAAAACATCTACAACAACTGCAGCATTTAGGATTATTGTAGAAGTTACTTCTGCTATTTTATGGTCTTTTCTTCTACATTCTTTTCCTACCTTTATTGAATACCACGTTGAATAACAAAATGTTGCTTCTCCTGTTCCGTCTGTGGTAAATCTTGTTTCTAATAGGTTTAAAGGCTCTGAGGTTACTCCTATTATCTCATCCGCATAAAAAGAGACTGCCGGGTTATTTTGGTAGTTGTCTAATGTTTTGAAGCAAGGAACCTTTACATCAGGAAAATCGTGCCTAACAATATATCTAAGAGTACCCATGGATCTTCTTAGAGACTTGCCAAAATAACGCTTTACACATAAGCATATCAAACCATCATGCAACCTTTCATAGTACTCAAAAGAAGATCCTGCAGGAAGATGTATGTCTAAAACATAATTAACAGCTGGTTCAAGATATTTTATGAAAGTGTCAAATTCTTCCTCTTGACTTTTATTATAAATGGATTCATCTCTTGGGTAGCGCTCTCTTTTTCTATAAGTATAGTATTTCTTTTTAGCTTTCTTCTTTCTTTTAGGAGCTGTTTTCTCAATTAACTTTTGTTCTTCATAGAGAACAAAAGTTTCAAGCTTTGAGTACATATTTTTCTTCTTCATATCTTTTTGTAGTGCCCACTACTATTTTAGTTTTTCTATACTAGAGAATACAAATAGTTAAATATAAGTAGTGCCTATTAAATATCCTATGATGGTATTCATAAGGAAGAAGTTCAGAAAGGGAAATATTTATTATTATATTGTTGAAAACAAAAGAGAAGGAAGTAAGGTACATCAGAAGGTTCTTTATTATATTGGAACTATCAAAACATTGATTAAAAAGCTTAAAATTGCTGATGAAGTTCTCAAGCAAAAGAAGAATTAGTTTTTACACATAGCACAAAAAACAGTTAACTTTATATAGAACTGGTTACTTACTTTTTTACGGGTTTTTGATATTTGATATCTAATCAATTCCGGTATCTAATCAATTCCGGTATCTAATCAAATATCTAATTAAAGTAAAAGGTATAAAATAGGGGGTAATAAATATGACAAACCAACAAATACAGCCAATATTCATTCTTCCAGAGGGTTCTCAAAGGACAACTGGCAAGAATGCGCAAAGAACAAACATTATGGCCGCAAAACTCGTAGCAGAAACTGTTAGAACAACTCTTGGCCCAAAGGGAATGGACAAGATGCTGGTTGATTCTTTGGGGGATGTTATTATAACAAATGATGGAGTAACAATCTTAGAGGAGATGAGCATAGAGCATCCATCAGCAAAGATGATTGTTGAAGTTGCAAAAACACAGGAAGATGAGGTAGGAGACGGGACAACAACAGCAGTTGTTTTAGTTGGGGAACTATTGAAAAACGCTGAAAAACTTCTTGATGAAAATATTCATCCAACTGTTATTGCAAAGGGATTCAGGATAGCAGCAGAAAAAGCCCAAAACATTTTAAATAATATTGCAGAGGATATATGTGAGAAAGATACAGTCTTATTAAAAAATATAGCAATAACAGCAATGACTGGCAAGGGCGCTGAAACAGCCAAGGAAAAGCTTGGAGAGCTTTGCGTAAAAGCAATAAAACAGGTGATGGATAAAGAAGATGACAAAATAATTATTGATACTGAAAACATAAAACTTGAAAAAAAAGTTGGGGCTGGGATAGAAGACACAGAGCTTATTCAGGGAATTGTATTGGACAAGGAAAGGGTTCACTCAGGAATGCCTCAATCAGTGAGAAATGCAAAAATACTTTTGGTTGACTCAGCAGTAGAAGTAAAAGGCACGGAGACAGAAGCAAAGATACAGATAACAGATCCAAGCCAGATGCAGGCATTTATTGACCAGGAAGAAAAAATATTAAGAAACATGGTTGAGAAAATAGCAAAATCAGGAGCCAATGTGCTTTTCTGCCAAAAAGGAATAGATGATATTGCACAGCATTTCTTATCTAAAAAAGGGATATATGCAGCAAGAAGAATTAAAAAAAGCGATATGGAAAAGCTTGCAAGGGCAACAGGAGCAACCCTAATCACAAACCTTGATGACATAACATCCTCTGATTTAGGCAAGGCAGGAATTGTTCATGAAAAGAAAGTAGGGGATGAGCAGATGACTTATGTTGAGGAATGCAAAAACCCAAAATCAGTAACAATGCTTGTAAGGGGAGGAACAGAGCATGTTGTGGATGAAGTAAAAAGAGCACTTGATGATGCAATAGGAGACCTTTCTGCAGCACTAACCACAGGCAAGATTGTTGGCGGGGCAGGATCAACAGAAGTTGAGCTTTCAAGAAACCTTAGGCATTTTGCAAATTCATTAAGCGGAAGAGAGCAGCTTGCTGTACAGGCATTTGCAGATTCTATAGAAATCATCCCAAAAACACTGGCAGAGAATGCAGGGCTTGACTCAATAAACATCTTGACAGAATTAAGGGCAATGCACGACAAGGGCAAGAAATGGGCAGGAATTGATGTTTTCTCAGGCAAGGCAATTGATGCATGGAAAGCCGGTGTAATTGAGCCGCTGAAGATAAAGACGCGGGCAGTCAAGTCAGCAAGCGAGTCTGCAGTAATGATCTTAAGAATAGATGATGTTATTGCAAGCTCTGGCAGGGGAGGCGGAATGCCTCCTGGCGGAATGCCTCAGATGCCTGGCAGCATGTCAGATTATTAATTTTTTATTTTTTTAATTAATTTTTTCTAAAAATCCTCTTGAAAGCGAAATATTTATAAAGAATATTAATTAAGAGATTATTAACACCCTTACATAAAGATGGTGATATTATCATGATGAAGGATGAATACAAATTAGTGCCTAAAAAAGAGATAACCAATCTGAAAAAAGAGGTTAAGGATTTGAAGAAAGCATCAATGCAAAGGCAAGTTAAAATAAGGGAACCAATTTCCAGTAAAGGCCTCAAGGAATCAATGGACAATCTTTCTGAAGCAATAAACGAACTTGTTAACCTCTTTACTGTTGCTAAGGAGATAGGTCAAGAAGGTAATCTTGAGGAGCCTAAACAAAATGAAACAAAACTTGAGCAGAACAAGGCAATAGCAGCAGGAATACTTGCTATTACACAGATTCTGAAAGAGTACCTTCCAAAGTTAGTGCATATTGCCAAAGAAAGCCCAAAATACAAAATACTAAGAATAAAAAAAAGTACTAAGCTAAATCCTTATAATCCAATGCAATCATCAACTGGAACAACAAGTGACTTCTCAGCATCAAATCCACCAAGAAACGGAGAAGAAGACTTTTCACAAAACTAAGGAAAGATTTTAACTGATATTAAGAATGGTAATTCAGCCAATTGATATTAATTTACCAGTATTAAATAAAGTAACCAGGCTTTTATGTAGAGCAAGTAGCGAAATTAAAGAAGGAAAAAATAAAGAAATATTAAACATAAAGACCATAATCAGGATAAAACAAAAAATCAAGATGCTTGAGTTAAGATATGACTTATTAAAGAAATGGGGTAAAGGTGATACCCAATTAGAATTACTAAAACAGAAATTTGATGTAATAAAAAATAAAATGAGAAAAATAGAATTTTAGTTCTTTATAAATCTTTTTTCATTACAGTGTTTCTGTTGTTTTCTTTTGCCCTTCTGCATGCCTCTTCAATAAGTTTTTTTACTTTCTCATTAAGTGTATCAGCAAACTCGCCAGAAACATTCAGTTTTTTATCATTGTATTTTGCAAACTCTTTTATCTTTGCCTTAATAACAACCATATCTGTCATTTTTTATCACCTTTATCAGATTCTTTGAATTATATAAAGCTTTCGCTGAAATTTACTCATGCGTGAACCAGAAAACTAATTTATCCTTTTCAATGCTGTCAAGCTTACAGAAGCCAAAGCGCTCAAACTGAACAACATCATTTATTTTGATGTTCTTAACAGATGGCTCTGCAATTCCTTTCACAATTTTTGCATTTGGCATAAGCACTTCAACACGAACAAGCTTTTCATCCTTTGGAAGCCAGTGCATTATCTTCTTTCCATTTTGCTTGTATTTCTCAAGCTCTTTTGAATCAAAAACAAACTGATTTTTTTGTTTTTTGAAATTAAATGCATGCATAAGCCTGTAGAGCTCCCCTTCTTTTAATTCCTTAAAATCTTTTTCTGAAATGTAAAAATTTTCATTTGTTTTCAGGTTCCTTGTGCCTCTTTCCTCATGCTCTGGATGAAGCTTTATTTCTATATCAAGATTTGGAGCATTTTTTATTGTAATTTCCTTGGGATCATGAATAAAGAAATACCTGTCTGAATTTTGGTCAAGAATCTTCCTATTTATTGAGGAGATAACAGTCCAGTCAATATTTGTTGGTGTTTTTGAAAGCCCGACTTTTAATACAAGGTCGTAAAACATCTCAGGAACTATCCCTCTTCTTTTTAATGCTCTTAGTGTAACTAATCTTGGGTCATCCCATCCAATTACTTTTTTGTCTTCAATTAATTGTCTTATCTCTCTGCCTTGGGTTATTGCACCAACAACATTAAAGCGGCCATATTGTATTACTTCCTGTTTTTTGAATCCAAACAAGCCCTTGATATAATCCTGTAGCTCAATTCTCATATTGCCGAACTCAGAGCTTCTCAAAATATGGGTTATTCCGCAAAATTCCTCTTCAACAGCATTCTCAAAATCATACATTGGCCAGACACAATACTTTTCTTTCTGCCTGTAATGCTCTGCATAGATTATCCTGAATATTACAGGATCCCTCATCACATGATTATCTGATTCCAGGTCAATCTTTAATCTTAAGACACACTTGCCTTCATTGTACTTCCTGCTTAACATCTTTTTCCATTCCTCAAGGTTTTTTTCAGCAGAATTATTCCTGCACTCACAGGGCAAGCCCTTATGCCTCAGATCCTGCATTTTTTCCCTGTCGCAGAAGCAAACATAAGCCTCACTTCTTTTAATTAAATCCTCTGCAAGCTTGTAGAATTTTGGCATGTCATCTGAAACAAAAACAGTCTTGTCTGGATTTATATTTAAATATTCAAGAACATCTTTTTTCATTGCATCAACATATTCCTGCTTTGATGCTGTTGGATTAGTGTCCTCAAACCTTAAAACACTCTTTCCCTTGTATTTTTTAGCATAAAGATAATTTAACAGAAAGCTTAATGCATGGCCAATATGATTATACTTAGAAGGCTCAGGGGGTATTCTTGTTACAACCTTTCCCATAACAGCATTTTTCAGCTCAGGAAGCTCTTTTTTCTCTATTTTCTTTTTCTCAAGCATCTCAGGAGCAATCTCTTTTAGCTTTTCTTTCTGCTCATCAACTGAAAGCTTATTAACATCCTTCACAGTCTTCTGGATTTCCTTGCTAAGCTCTTTTATCCTGGTTTTTAAGTCATCATTATCTTTTAGAAGCTTGCCTATAATAGCTCCAGGATTGGCCTTTCCATTGAACTTTACAGCATTCTGAAGTGCATATTTTAATATAATTTCCTTTAGTTCCATACTTTCTGATAATTTAAAAGAACTATATAAAACTTGCTTTTATGTTGAAAAACAGTGCTAAATTTTGTGATGGAGAGAATATACTTGGGTTAAACTCTGGTTTATTATAACAATTGACCCTTCCCTAATTCAGAAGGCTCTAGAGGTAGTAGGATTTAGTGTTCTGTTAACTCTGCCTTTGTATACAAATCTTTTGACAATAAATCAGTTAATTTTTATTTCGAAAATCTTCCGAATATTGTTCGAAAGTTATTTATAAGCTAATATAACAACAATTTAAAGTGTATTCAAAAATGTCAAGAGAACAAACTTTAAGGGAACCAGATGAAGAATCTGAACTGATAAAAGTGTTTACCAACTGCCCTTCGCTTTATTCAGTATATATTGAGGGCAGTTATTATACAAAAAACTTTAATTTCGGGCATAGTGATATAGATTTATCCTTGATTGTTGAGAAACCCTCTTTTGAAGATATACATACATTAGAAGAGGATATAAAGCTAATCAGTAAAAAGAGGGGAGTAAAAATTTCAACATGTTATTCTGAGATAAATGATCTCAAGAAAGATGTTGAAAGATTTAAGGCACATGCACATGGGAAGAAAAGAACATCATTTCTTTATGATATTCTTAATTCTCAAAGAGTTTATGGAAAAGATTTAAAAGCAGACTTGGAAGGATATATTGTTCAATACCACCCCTTTGAACTTTATTCCAACATGTCTGAATTGATTACAAATCTCTACAACTCATTGTCTTCATACCATAAATGTATAAACATATCTTTTATTATCGCAAAAACAACCCTTTTACTAAAAGGTATATACTCCTCACAAAAAGAGGATATTATAAATTCCTTTTCAAAGAACATAGATGCACAATTTGGACATAGGTTACTTACCATCTTCAGCAAATCAAAGAAAGAATTACAAATTTCCAAAGAAGAAAAATCAGCTGATTTGCAGTTTATAATGGATTTTTGTCATTTTTGTAAAGATTATTCAAGAGAGCTAGTTAAGGTAAATCAAAATGAACTTAAGCCAATACCAAAAGCCAAGAAATAAAACAATTTTAATTATTGGTGCACCAGTCTCAGGTAAATCTACAATATCTTATGGATTATCCATTGAACTTGGAATTAATCAGATAATAGACACAGATATAATAAGAGGAATAAAAGTAGTCCAAGAACCCATGAATAAGTATATTAATACATATTCTTTTAAGTCCTGGGAATTATTTGGAAAAAAACAGAACAAAAAAAATATTCTTTTAGGATATGAGAAATATTCAGAACAGATTGAGAAAGAAATTTTTGGTGTAATAAACATTAATGATTCTTTGGGAAGAAGTATGATTATAGAAGGAGTGCATCTACATCCAAAATTAATAGAAAAATTAATAAAAATAAATAAGTTGCAAATGATTTGTTTATCTGTAAATAGTAAAGAACATAAAAGGAATATTATCAACAGGCTTAAAAATTCTCATCAGCAGCCAAGATTTTACTTTGATAATTTTAAAGCAATTAGGGGAATCAACAATTTTTTAGTGGATTGTGCAAAAAAATATAATTTTCCTATAATTGAGAATAAAAATATCAAAAATACTATATCTTCAATAATTAAGGTGGTTAATGAATAAAAAATGGTTAAAATAAAAAAAGGAATTTTAGCAATATTATATAAAGAAGAAAACAAGAAAGTATTATATGCCTTGTTCAAAAGAAAAGAAGGCTGGATTGGATATGAGTTTCTGAAAGGGGGTAAAGAAGCCAATGAGACTGATGAACAAGCTTTATTCCGAGAAGTCAAGGAAGAGGCATCATTATCAATAACTTCAGCTATAAAATCAAAGTATACCTATTCTTTTGAATCAAAGAAAAATGATGAGATTGTTAGGCATAAACTTGTAGTGTTTTATGTTAAGCTATCTAAAGGTGAGATTATCATAGGGCCTGAGCATTCTGAGTTTGGATTTTATGACTATGAAACTGCATTAAAGCTCCTTCCATTCAAGACTTTAAAAGAACTGTTCAAGAAAATAAATGCAGAGTTTTTAAAATGAAAAGAACAATAATTGAAATTGGAGGCATAGACGGTGTTGGGAAAAGCACACAGGTGAAATTCCTATATGATTATTTCTCAAAAAAAGGATTAGAAGTTTTTATCCCTGATTCTGCAGTATATTTTAATTCAAATTATCCACAGGCTCTTGAAGAAAGAAAGAAATGGTATGTTTCAAATGACCCAAGAGAGATTGCCAAGATTAATCTTGTTGGTGCAAAAAAAAGGAATGATTTATGTCAAAAGATGGAGAATGATATTATCCTTTTGGATAGGGGATATATTACAACAAAGTCGTCAGCAATTGCTCGTCTTATAAAAACTAGAACGTTTGAGGAATCCAAAAACGTTGTTGATACATTCTGCCAAGATATCCATTACACCCCTATAGAAAATTTTCATATAATCTATTTTGCTGACATGAAATTAATCAAGAAACGGATTTTAGGTATCACTCCAGAATTTGAGCAGTATTTAAATAATTTCAGAATAGCCATTGATGCAGTTTCTTTAGAGCATAACATCTGTAGAATTGATTCTCATCAGGATAAAATACTGGTAACTAACAAAACATTAGAATATATCCTTTAAGGTAAGTTTTTGTGTATTTTTTGAACTGATTAACCTAATATTTATAAACAACAATCTTTTTTAAACAATCATGCAACACAAAGTATTATACACTTCTGACATACACGGAAATGAAACTCAATATGAAAAACTTGTAAATTATGCTATAAAAATAGCTGCTGATACAATAATTATTGGAGGAGACATAGCCCCAAAAAGAAGATTAGCAGAAAATTATATAGAATTTCAACGGCATTTTTTTGAGCATAGGCTACCTAAATTATTGTATCCACTAAAAGAAAAATTGCCTGACTCTAAGCTATTTTTAATAATGGGCAATGATGATTGTATGATAAATTTAGATGCGTTAGAAAAGCAAGATCCTTGTTTGTATAACCTAACTCATGGAAAAAGAATAAGTCTTACAAAAGAGGTTGATATCATTGGTTATTCTTATGTTCCAATAACTCCTTTTGGAATAAAGGACTGGGAGAAGTTTGATTTAAGCAATGTTCCTTCAAATCTTATAGAAAAATATGAAAATATGAAAAGAACAGATTACAGACTAAATGGGGTTAAAAGCACAAGCTCTGGATGGAAGGAATTTCAATTCAGCCCAGATATGGAAAAGCAGGATTCAATCCAAAAAGACTTATCAGACAAGCTGTTTCAAGAGAAGCCAAATAAAACAGTTTATGTTATTCATACCCCTCCAAATCAAACAAATTTAGATCAGGTTTTAACTAAAAATCATGTTGGAAGCATTGCTGTAAGACTATTTATTGAAAATTGCCAGCCATATTTAACCCTTCACGGACATATTCACGAAACTGTTGATGTATCAGGAAATTTTAAGGATAATATTGGAAAGACCTTATGCTTAACTTCTGGAAATCATAATGCCGGAAGTAAATTAACTGTCCTTGTTTTTGATTTATATCACCCCGAATATGCGGACAGAATAATTCTTTAAAAATTTGTATTTTTTAAAAACCTTTAAATATAACAATTCATTTATAATAGTATACTAAAAATGGGGGTTGATAAAATGAGTAAAACAGAAGAAAATTTAAAAACAGCTTTTTCTGGTGAGAGCCAGGCAAGAAATAAGTATGATTATTTTGCCAAGGTTGCAAGAAATCAGGGATATCATTACATTGCAAAAATATTTGAGGAAACAGCCTTGAATGAGGTGCAGCATGCAAAAGATGAGTTTAAGCTTTTAAAGGGAATAGGTGACACAAAGGCAAATCTTAAGGCAGCAATTGAGGGAGAAAATTATGAGCACACTAAAATGTATCCAAAAATGAAAAAAGATGCAGAAGAAGAGGGAAACAAAGAAGCTGCAGAACTATTCACAGAAATTGCAGAAGTAGAGGAAAATCATGAGAAAAGATATAAAAAACTCTTAGAAATGGTTGAAAAAGGAACAGTCTACAAAAGAGATAAGCCAATAAGATGGAAATGCTCCAAGTGCGGTTACATCCATGTTGGAACAGAACCTCCGGAGAAATGCCCCTCATGCAAGCATCCAAGGGAATATTATGAGCCGGAATGTATGTCTTTTGAATAGAATTATGACTGCTGTAGTTAAAGGAGGTAAAACAAAATGTCAAAAATAATAGTCTATTCAGCGCCAAACTGTCCTTGGTGCCATACTTTAAAGGATTTTTTAAAAGAAAAGAATATTGAGTTTGAGGATATTGATGTATCAAAAGACCATGAAAAAGCAACAGAGATGATAGAAAAATCAGGGCAAATGGGAGTTCCGCAGATAGAGATTAATGGCAAGATGATTGTTGGGTTTGATAAGGAAGCAATAGAAAAAGAGCTTGAGAATGTATGATTTAACAATTATAGGAGCAGGTCCAGCAGGAATAACCGCAGCAGTTTATGCTGCAAGAAAAAAGCTGAATACATTGGTTATAACAAACAACATTGGGGGGTGGGCAGCAACCTCTAGTGAGGTTGGGAACTACCCAAGCTACCAGTTCATTACAGGGCCTGAACTTGCAAAAAAATTTGAAGAGCATTTAAAAAGTTTTGAGCTTGATTTAAGAGAGCGAGAAGAAGCAATTTCTATTGAAAAAATTAATAATATCTTCAAAGTTAAGACAAAAAAAGAAGAGTATGAATCAAAAACAGTAATAATAGCTAACGGAAGAATACCAAGAGAATTAAACATTCCGGGAGAAAAAGAATTTAAAAACAAAGGCATAACATATTGCGCAACCTGCGATGCTCCTTTGTTTGCAGGAAAGGATGTTGCAGTTATTGGCGGCGGCAATTCTGCACTTGATGCAGTAATACAACTAATGAAAATAGCAAAAAAGATTTACCTTATAAATTTAACAGATAAATTTATTTGTGAGGAAGTTAGGTTGGACAAAGCAAGGAATTCTGAAAAGGTTGAGATACTTGAAAACACAGAAACAAAAGAGATAATAGGGGACAAATTTGTAAGTCAAATGAAGGTATTAAAAGAAGGAAAAGAAAAGATTCTTGATGTTCAGGGAGTTTTCATAGAAATAGGTTCAGTACCCACAATAATAGATGTAAAAACACAAGATGGGAATTTGAAGCTGAATAAAGGAAATGAAATAATTGTTGACCAATACTGCAAAACAAATATTCCCGGATTGTTTGCTGCAGGAGATGTAACAGATGTTCCCTACAAGCAGATAATAATTGCAGCCGGGCAGGGGAGCATTGCAACTCTTTCAGCTTTTGATTACCTTTCAAAAATAAAATAAGGGGTGAAAAATGACAAAACTAGGCGAAATGTATAAATGTGAAATATGCGGAAACCTTGTCTCAGTTGTTGAATCTGGCCAAGGCGAGTTGGTATGCTGCGGACAGCCAATGAAACTTCTTAAAGAACAGACTAAAAAGCATGAAGGAAAGGAAAAGCATGTTCCAGTGATTGAAACAACTGATGGCGGAGTGAAAGTAAAAGTGGGCTCAGTGCCTCATCCAATGGAAAAAGGCCATTACATTGAATTAATACAGTTAATTAAGGATGGAAATGCTGTTATTGGAAAAAGGCTTGGGCCAGGAGACAAGCCAGAAGCAGAATTCTGCCTTGCTAATGCAGAAGGATTAAAGGCAAGAATACTCTGTAATGTTCATGGACTTTGGGTAAACTGATTTTATTTTTTTTAATATGGACTTAATTAACGATATAGGAAAATTAAGAAATTCTGAACTGAGCAAGACAATAGACAAAAGACTAAAGGAATTTGAAAGCTTTAAAAATAAAAATACTAAAGAATGGTTTTCAGAGCTTTGTTTTTGCATTCTAACTGCAAATTCAAAAGCAGTTACAGGACTTAAAATACAGGATGAATTAAAAGCAAAAGGGTTTTGCGAATATTCTCATGATTTAATAAGAGAAACAATAAGAAAAAACAAGCACCGGTTTCACAACAACAAGGCAAACTATATTGTTTCTGCAAGAGTGCATATCAACATAAAAGACAAAATAAAAAAAATAACAAAGCAAAAAGGCGAACATGAGGCAAGGGAATGGCTTGTTAAAAATGTGAAAGGTCTCGGCTACAAGGAAGCAAGCCACTTTTTAAGGAATGTTGGCTATAAAAGCCTTGCAATCCTTGACAGGCATATATTAAGCTTGATGGAAGAGAGTGGTTTTATAAAAGAAAAACCAAAAACCCTAAACAAGAAGAATTATTTTGAGATTGAGGAAATCTTTAAAAAAATAGCAGAGATATTAAAAATGTCTTGTGCAGAGCTTGATCTTTACATGTGGTATATGAAAACAGGAGAAGTCTTAAAATAATTAAAAAAGGCCTTATTCTTAGTATATTCTATTTTGAGGTATTTTTTAATCACTTATAGTCTTTATATCAACTATTCAACTTTTAAATCAATCAATATTGTTTAAAACGAAACCTATTTAAACAAGATAAGTTTTACGCTTTCCATTAAATCAATGAGGTAATTATAATGGCAAGAAATATAAGCATAATACCAAAGGCTCCATTTGCAAGAATATTGCTTGATTCAGGCGCAAAAAGGGTTTCTGCAGAAGCAATTGACGCATTTACTGATGTTATAACAGACATTGCAGAGGAGATTTCAACAAAAGCAGCAAAGATTGCACAGCATTCAGGCAGGAAAACAATTCATGAAGGGGATATAAAACTGGCTGTTAAGTAATTTATTTTTTCTTAATATTTTAAAGAACCTTGTAACTACTTTTAAATAATTAAAAAATCAAAAGTTTTAAATATACCTAATTTTGACTGTTCATTTATGATAATAAAAAATAAAAATAATTTTAATGTAGTTGTATCAGTATGTGAACTTGGAGGTTTTGGCGATGTTGTTTCCAGCCTTAGCATTATGGAATATTTTACTTCAGTTGACTTACCTTATCAAGTCTCTTTTGATTGTGCTGATTCTGAAAATAAACTGAGACTTCTTATTAATGATGAAAAATTTAAATTGCTGAAACATTATAAAGGCAGCCCAAATATTATAACTATCTCTCCAGTGAGGGATAGAAGAACAGAAGAACAAATAGACAAAACCTATGTTGATATTCAGCTGAGTGAGTATGACCATGATAAAATTTGTTGGACTGATTATTCTAAAAATCATATAACAATAAAAACAGGATTTTCTTTTGACCATGATTCATTCGGTCCGCAGGCAGGAATCTATACAAGGAAAACACTTGAATCAATCCTGACCAAAGTTGATAAAAGCATAGGTCATAAAGGAAGCATAGAAGAACTGAGAAAGAAAGCATTAACATCAATGATAAGAAAATATCCAAAATCAAGATTTATTGATTATTTTTGTTCACATGAAATTGAAAAAGTAGTCAAAGGGGGGTGGTCGCTCTTTTACCCAAGCGATATGGAAGCATATCATTTTCTAGATATAGCATCATTTGCAAGAGAAAATTTAGATAAACCGCTTTATATTTTTAGTATTGGCAACGCAAACAAAAACCTAAAATATCCATGCCTTAAAAGAAACATTACTTATTATAATCTCACTGAGAGAGAACGCAGATTAAAAGATGAGAATATTTCAGTTATTGAATTGGGAGCTATCCCGGATTTTGATTTCATGCAGCTTGTGGCCCTTACAGACAAACTTTCACTTGTGACAGGGGACCACTCTTTAAGCCAGATGATACAGAAATCACAATCAAAGCTAAAAGTCCCGTTTGTTTACCATTATCCTATCTGGAAGTTTAACTGCTTTAAAGCATTTTCTGAACTTATTGGAAAAGAAAACCATAATTCAAGTGAGATTCTCTCAGATTATGGGAAACTTTTTGGACGTGATAGTTGTATAAACAGTAATTCACTTCGTTCAGAAATCAAAAAAATTAAATCAAATATATCAAAACTCTTTTATGATGAAAAAATAATCAATGATTACAACAAATCCATATCTAAAACAAAAGAAAATTTTATTAATGAGAGAAAAGAAAAAGAGATTGATAAAGCTAACATTTTATGGTCTGTAAATGAAACGCTTTTGTTTGTTGTTAACAGGATTCTTGATGGAAGGAATTGTTATGATGCTGTGGAACCCTTACTGGCAAAAAAAGAAAAACCTTTGGCAAAGCAGGGAAGGAAAACAAAATAATACAAGGAAATCTTTTTATACTAACTGCATTTCTCTTAGCTTACGGGCAGGTAGTTCAGTCCGGTAGAATGCGCCCTTGGCTAGGGCGAGGCCCCGGGTTCAAATCCCGGTCTGTCCATATAAAAAATGAGGTAAAAATATGACTAATGTTTATCATTCAAATGATGAAAATAAATTTTTGTTAAAGTTAAAGCAAGAACTAAGGGAAAGGTTTAAAGACTGCGATAAAATTGCAATAAAGCTGCATTTTGGTGAGCCAGGAAATAAAACAGCGTTTAAGCCAGAGGATATTAAGCCAATAACAGACATTTTAAATGAACTTGATATAAATTTCTTCTTGTTTGATTCATTAGTAACATACAGCGGACCAAGGAATAATTCTGATTCTTACAAAAATTTTGTCATTAAAAAAGGATGGGACAAGCTTGGAGAGATTAGAATAAATGATGAGCATATTAGTGTAAAAGGAGAAAATTTAACTTATGAAGTTTGCAAGGAGCTTGTTGATGCAGACGCTGTCCTGGTTGTAAGCCATGTTAAGGGCCATGTTTGCACTGGTTTTGGTGGAGCTATTAAAAATTTGGGAATGGGTGCTTTGACAAAAAAAACAAAAAGTGATATACACTATGGCGGAGAGCCAGTATTTGTTGGCAAATGCACACAATGCAAAGCTTGTGAAAGAGCATGTCCTTTGGAAACCCTGAAAGTAAAGGATAAACCCATATTTGGAACATGTTATGGGTGCTCTGACTGTGTTTATGCATGCCCAAATTTGGCAATTAAAACAAAAGTAAATTATTTTGATATATTGTTAGCAGAGGGGGCTTTTATTGCCCAGTCAAAATTTAAAAAAGTTTATTATATTTCATTCTTAAAAAACATCACTCAACTATGTGACTGTGAGTCAGACTCAGGAAAGATTATTGCAAATGACTGTGGCTTTTTGGCAAGCCATAATGGAGTTGCAATTGACATGGCTGCCTATGATATTATATTAAAAAATGAGGGGCAAGATGTTTTTTTGAAGTTCAACAAAAAATCAGGGACAGAACAGGTTAAGGCAGCAGAAAAATTTGGAATGGGCCAAAGCAAATATAATCTAATAGAATTGTAGGAGGTAAAAATGGATGAATGCATATTTTGCAAGATAATTAAAGGTGAAATACCTTCAAACAAGGTTTATGAAAATAAGAATTTTTTTGCTTTTCTGGATATTGGACCTGTAAATAAAGGCCATACATTAGTAATACCAAAAAAGCATTATAAAAATCTGCTTGATATGCCAGAAGAAGAGCTAAAAGGATATATGGAAACTATTCAAAAGGTTTCAAATGCAGTTAAGAAAGGAGTTAATGCAGAGGGGATAAGCATTAATATGAGCAATGAATCAGCAGCAGGACAGGTTGTTATGCATGCCCATTTCCATTTAATACCAAGGTTTAAGGATGATGGATTAAGGCTTTGGCCCCAGGGAAGGTATAAAGAAGGAGAGGCAGATAAAATTAAAGATAAGATCACAAACTGCTTAGAATCATCAAATTAAAGAGGTAAAAACATGGGATGCAAAAAGAAGAAGAAAAAACAATAAAATAAATAAAAAATAAAAATATTTAATGTTTACTTTTTTTTAAAATTATATTAAATCTTTTATTAGTGGAATAAATATCAAAACCAATAAAATTAATATAATTAAAATTTCAATTAATTTGTTATCCATTAAAAATATGACACCTCCCAATATCCTATATGTAATTTTGTGCCATATTTATATAGTGTTATTTTTTTGCCTTATAAATGGAAATACTTAAAAAGGAATAACAAATTCCAATTACTATGCCGCTGTAGCTCAGCCTGGTTAGAGCGCTACGCTCATATGTATTGAGCGATGAGAGCTTTGCTCGATGATTAACTCATCTAACTGAGGTACGTAGAGGTCACGGGCTCAAATCCCGCCAGCGGCACATTTTTCTTAATTACCAAAAGTTAGTTTGGGACTTTAATAAAAATTTATATTTTATAACATAGAAAAATTTATATATAAGTATCATACAAAGTATGATAAAGTAATACAAAGTAAGAAAAAGAGGCAATTAAAAATGGGAATAAAGGAAAAGATAGAAAAAATTATGGAAAGATACGAATTCGTAACAAAAATTAAAGAGAATGATAGCAGAAAATTAATAGGAACTTATAATGATATAAACCTTTATTATGATCCACAAAAAGAAGTTTTTGAATTAAACATTGATGGTAATTACTTCGCGCCTGAACCTGACCAAATAAGAGAAATAAAAGGAAAATATTTAATTATAATGTAAAACCATAAGCGCCGGGCCCAGGATTTGAACCTGGATGTCCTTGCGGACAACCGCTTTCGAGGCGGGCGCGTTAAACCAGATTCCGCCAACCCGGCACAAAACTTTTATCTGAAATCTGGGGCTAAAATTCCTATTGCTGTGATTATTGTTCCTATAGCTAACATATAAATCGGAAGTTTTTCTATAACACTGACTGTACCTGCCATTTCATAAGATTTTTCTCTTAAATTCTCATCAGCAGGCATTTCAGACACTACCATTCCAGTGATATCTGATGATGAATTAATCCCTAATTGAGACAGAATAACTATTCTTGTAATTCCTAACAGGCCCGAGCATAAAATCAGGAATATTCCTATTGTTAAAATGCTTTTGTTCATTTTGGTATTAGTTAATCTTAACTATATTTAAATTCTTTTATTATTTATCAGAAAGAGGACTGTTCATTTTAGAGAGTGAAACGAGAGTACAGAGTGGTTGAGGAGCGTTAGCGACGAAGAAGTAGAAAAGGCAAATTTTTTAAGTAATTTAATATTTTGATTTATAATATGTCCTTGAATATTGATAATATCGTAAGAAAGACTGGTATAATTAAGAAAAAAATGGAATCAAATCTTCCATTGATTAATTCTGAAATCGATACTATTATTATAAAAAAGGACAGAACCGTAAAAAGAATAGAACATTTATTAGATACACTATTAAATTATATACCTTTAGGGGTTGGTGAATCAGAATTTAAAAAATTAAATGGGTATTACAAATCATTTAATAAAAAAAATGCGGATATTTATAATGAGTTCTATCAAGGAATATAACAAACAACAAAGAGGAAATAGTAAAATTTAAATAAAACATAACTTATTTAATATATTACATTAAGGGTTTGGAATAAAATGGCATACACTAAAATTATACAGCAAGATGGTTATTTAAACTTGCGCCATCCAACCCTTTCTCCTGAAAAAATGTATACCCAATTCTTCAATTTTGTCAGGAATAAGCTGGATAAACTGGAAAAATCAGATAACTATATAAAAGGACCTAAGGCAGTATATTTTGTTATTTCAAAGGACAGATGGGAATCAAGATATTCAAAAGAAAAAGAAAGATTTAGTATTATGGTGGTAAGAAAAGCCCTGACAGCCCCTAACTATCTTAAATTAGATGATATTCTTAAACAATATGCAGACAAACTAAAAAAGTAATAAATTCTGGAAATAAAATGCCCGGTCCGGGACTTTCGACAGCTTTTGCAATTTTGGCTTTAATCTAACCCTCGCATTTTTGCGAGCGTTAGCGAGCGTGAGGGACTTCAATTGCTTTGCAATTGAATGTCGCTCCTGCGTGCCAGCTTAGCAAGAAGCTGGTTCGAACCCGGGTCCCGGCCTCGAGAGGGCCGGATGATTGGCCGGACTACACCAACCGGGCATACGCCAGGGCTGGGACTTCCAACAACTGTTGCGAGCGAAGCGAGCGCGGTGGGATTGAACTTTTAATTCAATGCCCGCCTTGCGTGCCAGCTTAGCAAAAAGCTGTTTTGAACCCAGACTCCCAAAAGGGACGAGATTTCCAGTCTCGCGCGGTACCGAATTGCGCCACCCTGGCAGCATTAAAAAGAAAATTATGTTCATTTATATAAGTTTTGAAAAAAAGAATTAGGAATCCATCATTTCTATCTCAATATTCAGACCTTCTGGGATAGGAACTCTCATAACAAGCCTTAAAGCACGCTCATCAACAGCAAGATCAATCAGTCTTTTGTGTATCCTCATCTCATATCTTTCCCAGCTAGCTTTTCCTTCGCCATCTGGGCTTTTCCTTGTGGTTACCTTAAGCTTCTTTGTTGGAAGAGGTATTGGACCTCTCATTTCAACTCCTGTTTTTTCAGCAATATTTTTTATGTATTTGCATACATCATTAATCTTGTTAATGTCAATACTTGCTAACTTTATTCTTGCTTTCTGCATTTTAATCTTCTCTTCGGCTTGTTTACTTCATGATAAAACCCAGTTCACCATGATATAAAAACAAAAAAATAAAAAAGAGTTTATTTCTTGTTTAACTCCTTCTTAACTAAATCAATGCACATTCCTGCTGCAACTGTCACTCCGCTATCCCTGATAGCAAACCTTGACATGTGCGGAATATCTTTTTGTTTTTCAATCACTATTGGCTGAACTGGCTTAACCTTTATTATTGCAGCATCTCCATTCTTTATAAAGTCTGGATTCTCTGCAATTGTTTCTCCTGTTGCTGCATTTAACTTTTTCACAATAGCCATTATCTGGCAAGCAACCTGTGATGTATGTATGTGGAATACTGGTGTGTATCCTACAGTCATAACACTTGGATGATTCAACACAACAATCTGTGCTGTGAATTCACTTGCAACTGTTGGTACATTATCAGTATGCCCCAGAACATCTCCTCTGGCAATATCTTTTTTTTCTATGCCTCTGACATTAAACCCAACATTATCTCCTGGACCTGCTTGTTTAAGCTGCTCATGATGCATCTCTATTGATTTAACCTCACCACTGACACCTTTTCCTTCTCTTGCTGGAACAAATATAACTTTGTCACCAACTTTCATAATTCCAGTCTCTACCTTTCCAACTGGAACAACCCCTATTCCAGTTATGTTATAAACATCCTGTATTGGAAGCCTTAATGGAAGATTTGTTGGTTTTTCAGGTATATTAAACAAATCCAAT
>Ga0210018_1000381_pt1 | contig 22256 bp, 20 predicted proteins | sample CryGeyCG2014_010_2_FD_183967 | JGI IMG/M metagenome (GOLD analysis project Ga0210018, IMG submission 183967) | Groundwater microbial communities from aquifer - Crystal Geyser CG09_land_8/20/14_0.10 (SPAdes) (version 2) | ecosystem: Environmental > Aquatic > Deep subsurface > Groundwater | place...
ATTTTTTAAATAAATTATAATTATAATAGTAATTTAAAAAAAGGGGCAATAAAAAGATGGCTAAAAATAGAGCAGAAGTTCAAGAAGCCCTGAGGAGAAATGAAAGATACAGAACAATTGCCCAGCAAAGAAAAGACGGAAAATCCTTAGCAGAAATCGGAGCTAATTTTAGGATTACTCGAGAAAGGGTACGACAAATTCTAAACAAACATTCCCCAGATAGTCTTTATCCAGATCTACCAAATAATTTATATACTACCGGTCAACTGCTTAAATTATCGGGCCGAAAATCTCACGAAGCTCTAACAAAAATTTTAAAAGGAGAGAAGATAAACCCGGAAAAAAGGTATTCTGGTCTGCCTTTTTGGGGAGAAAATGCTTATCAATTTATTCAAGATTTGTTAAATCGCCGATGTCTTAATTGCGGAAAACCATCGGTGAAACTTTCTAACCCTCGCTACAAATTCTGTAGTGAAAAATGTAGAAGAGAATATTATCGTCGGACAAAATGGCGAAAGGGGGGGATGAAGAATTCTGACCCCTTTTTTATTACTTTTAAAGATTTAATAATCGACACTCGAGCTTAATTGGATGATTTTTCTTAAGAGGTTCTCTCTTCTCTTTTTTTCTTCTAAAGGAACATCATTTTTCATTTTAAAGGCAGCAGTGCCTGACCGAGGAGAATATTTGGCAATGTAAGCTATATTAAATTTAATCTCTTTAAATAATTTTGCGGTATTTTCAAATTGTTTTTTCGTTTCGCCGGGAAAGCCAACAATAACATCGGTTGATAAATTAATATCGGGAATTTTTTTGCGGATTTTTTTAACCAAATTTTTATATTGTTCAACCGTATAAGGCCTATTCATTGTCTTTAAAATTTGATTATCTCCGGATTGAACGGGCAGATTTAAGTATTTGGCGATTTTTTTAGATTGAGCTATAACATCAATTAACTCATCTGAAAAATTTTTAGGATTGGGAGAAATAAATCTTATTATAAAATCTCCAGGAATATCATTTACCATTTTAAGTAATTTAGGGAAAGTAATAAAAGAGTCAGTAGGGGACTGATAACTATTAACATTTTGGCCCAAAAGCCATAACTCCCCGAATCCTTTTTTAATCGCATTTTTTACTTCGTTTAATATTTCTTTATGGTCACGACAAATCAAAGGTCCACGGGTATAAGGAACAACGCAATAAGAACAAAAATTATTACAGCCATTAGAAATCGGAATATAAGCTAAAGATTTATTTTGGCACTTAGGTTGAATCTTTAATAAATCTTTAAGCTTTAAAATTTGGTCAAAAATTTTGGCAAATTTCGGTCTATCCTGTTTTAAAACGCAGCCAGTAAGAATTATTTTGAGATTTGGATTTTGGATTTTGAGATTAGAGAATTTTTGACTTAAACCAAAAATTCGATCAACTGCTGATTGCCTAACCGAACACATATTAACCAAGATTAAATCCGCCTCATTGATTTTTAAAGCTGGTTTATGTCCTTTCTCTTCTAAAATTGAAGCGATTCTTTCTGAATCAGACTTATTCATTTGACACCCGAAAGTGATAATGTGGTATTTCATACTTGAATAGTATAGCTTAAATTTATGTTTTTTTCAATTCAAAAACCCGCTTTAAGCAGGTTTTTGAAATTCCACAAAACTTACTAGAGAAATCTTCCTACAAGGCAAGGAAAGAATTTTTTATTTACAATCTTTTGGGCAACTACATGGGTTTTCGTATTCACCTTCACACTTCCCGTCACCACAAAAAGCTGTACAAACATAACCCATCGGTAAAGTACAGATTATGCCATCTCCAGAAGTTATGGGCATTTTTTCTAAACTAGGACAACATTGTTTATCTTCTCCTGGCATATAAGTTTTCCCTTCTTGCAGGCATGTTTGGCAGCAACAAGTTCTTCCTATTCCAACTAAAGGCATCCCTTTATGTTTAGGAATATAACAGTCTGAAGTTTCTCCTACACTTATCTCGTTAGACCTACATCCCCATTCTGCCGCCGGACTGACCGCCCAACTTCTACATATACCTGAGGAATACTCTAAAGAGTTACATTTTTCTTCACAGGTTAATTCTTCTGGGCATTTATCCACTTTCTCCCAACCTTCTGGAACATCACATGGGGTTGGAAATTCTTGACATTCTCCAGTTAGAGGATTTTTTGCTGGAGTGATTACCTGAATACAGATTATTGGACTAGGGCAATGAGGAATGACACATTCCCCTCGGACGCATTTTGATTTAAGTCCTGGGCAACGAGGAAGAGGACAATCTTCATCTTCTTCACATTCACTTACAAAGTCTTCTTTTTGACAAATACTATATGACCTGCTCATTCTTATTTCCTCTAATCCCTCACAACAAACCTGGATAGTGGGTCCAAGTAACGGATTTCTATTGACTTTTTCTCCTTCTTTAGCACAGGGAAGTTCTTGACATTCTCCAAAATATGAAATCTTTACTCCGGCTTGTTTAGCTAAACAAATATTTTGGTAGATTTTTCCATTCTCTCCACAGACTGGTTTTTGAATATCGCTACAAATAGGTTTACCTTCCTCAATAATTTTTTTAAATCCTAATCTTATTTCAATAATTCTAATTGCATTTCTTGATAGGCATTCTGAAGCCACTGACTGACCAAAAGCTCGACCATATTCCCCTTCTTCAAAAGCCTTTTTGGCTATTTCTAATTTTTCAGTCGCCTCTTTCACCAATCGATAAACAGCTGGTACCTCTTCTATTTTCAGATTCTTTTCTGCAATTAATTTTTCAGCCGCTTTTAAAGAATCTTCCGCTTTTTTAATTTGGGCTTCAATCCCTTCTTTCTTGATTTCGGTTTTCTCAATTTTTTCTATATTTTTTTCTTCCGCTTCTTCAATAATTTCTCCTAGGTCTTCTGAGAGTTCTTCTCCTTTAAGTCCTTCAATTATATCTAAATGTTTTAAAATATTTCCACTTATCTTTTCTAAGTAATCCTTAAATCTTTCCTGATCTTCAGGACTCATTTTTTCCAAATCTCCTTGGAGTCTCTTTAAAGCATTTTCCTGGGCTTTTTGAATTGCTTCTTTTGCCTCTTCAGGCACTTTCTCTTCTAAATTCTTGAGAACTTCCAAATTCTTAAACTCTTTAAATTGGCTTCCCTTTTGCTCTTCCAGAATTTTATCTAATTTTTCAGTGATTTTTTCTTTTCGGTCCTCTAATTTCAACATTACATCCTTAAATCTTTCCAAATGCCTTTCCCTGGCTTCTTTTATCTTCTCGAAAGCCTCGGCTGGAACCTGGGTTTCTAATTTCTGAAGAAGTTTTTGGTGCAAAATCTGTTGGTGAATAAATTTATCTAAGAAGCTTTCAACCTGAGAATTTTCTTTTACCTTTTCTTTTATTTTTTCAACCTGATTTTTTATTTTTTCAGTTTCCTGCTGATAGTTCTCGGTGGCTTTTTTAATAATTTCTGGATTTTTCTTCAATTCAACTAATTTTTTTACTTCCATCAATTTCTCATTGGCGAATTTCATTCTTAACTCAGCTTTCTTAACTGGATTAAAAGTCAAGACCGACTGAATTCCCCTGACCCAGTTTTTCAGAAAATAAAATGGATTATCTGGCAAAAGCCGTGGCTCGCCAATTCCCAGATCTTCAGGTTGAATATTCTCATCAAGATTAACCGCTTCAGCTACATCCACTTGGGCTAAAGTAAGTCCGGCTCCAAAGACTAAAGCCATAGCTATTAAAGATATAAAAAATTTGGTTGAGTAAAACATAATATTTTATGTATCTCGTATTTTGTATTTAGTATTTCGTATGCTTCTTTGTATATGAGAGCTATTCTGCATACAACATACAACATACAATATACAAAATACAGAATTAGTGGATTTCTTCTTTTTTCTCTTTCAAAAAGTATCTCCACTGTTCTAAAAATTCAATAAAAACTTGGAAAGGCATATCAATTAAGAAATTAATCAAAACAACAAGCACATTATACCTTGCCCATTGAGCAGATAACCATTTCCCAACTCTAATTATAGGTAAAGCAAAGAGATCAAAGAAAAAAGTGAAAACAGTTTCTTTTTCTTCCATTACTTGCAATTCTTTTGATCTTTCCCTGATTTTCACTCCAGCAAAAGAAATTAAAGAAATAAAAATAAGAAAGATTATTATAGAAAGTATTCCAAAATCCAATTTATTAAGACCCCAGATAACTATACCAAATGAGACGACAAAAGCTAAAAGATAAAATATGGTGATTATTGTATTTAAGATAAATCCTCTTTTTGGCAAAGGTTTTATTTCATAACTATCTTTCCTCTCGGTTTTGTAAACAATTTTCATTACTTCCATTATAACCTGCTGGAGATTTTCTTTTTTCGGAGGTCTAATAGAAAGTACCATAAAAAACATTAATAGAGGTGGAATTAAAATATTTAATCCTAAAGCAAAATAGGAAAACTGGCCAGTTAGGGATAGGAATAGCTGTGGGAGCACATATTTATCAAAAGGTATTTCAACAGCTAAAGCCAAGAGCATCTTAGTAATAAAAATAGATAAAGTTGAATAAAGAGCCGCACGGCTCAATCTTTCTTTAAGTGTTCCCAATCTTTTATTATAAGCTGATTTTATCTGGCTTTCCAAAATTTCAGGATTTTCTAAATTTTTTTTGCTCTCTAAAGGATTATCTGAAATTATATCACTTAAAATCAAATAAAGTGTGTCGTATTTTTCACAAATTCTATAAAATTTTTCAGCTAAAGGATGGAAGATAGCCTTTTCAAGGTTTTCCCAGATTTGATAAATGTTTTTTGCCATTTCTTCCAATAATGGCCGAGGAAGATTTTTCCATTCCGGATACTCTCTTTTTAATAGATTGTAATAAATTAAAGGCGGATCAAATTTAAAAAGAGATTTTTGAATTGCAATATAAATTTGAGTATCTTTTTCGACTTCTGAAATTTTAATTAAAGAGCTTAGCTTAATTTTTTCTTTCATTATGTCTTCCATATATTCAATCAAAACAATTTCTTTTTGAGGGAGGTCTAAAATTCCTTCAATCTCACAGGCAGCTACTCCTAAAATCCAATCATAAAGCTGGAACTTTAATTTTTCGATAGAAGGGGGAGGAGAATTTTCGAGAATGAAAATGTATTTATCAATTGACTTTTGAACATCTGAAATTTTTGATTCTTCAATTTTATCATTTGGGAAATGGCCTCCTCGAATTAGTTCTAAAACCAAAGGAGCGGCAATTTCTTCTCCATTTTGTCTTAGAAATAACCTTCTTTTTAAATTTCTTTCAATTGCTGTCTTTCTTATTAGGTGTTCTTCTCGCCAATCAACAACTCCTCTTATTTTTTCATAAAAAGCAGCTACCCTTGAGGCAACCTCATCAACATGAATTACTGAGACGCCTTCTTTTGGCTGAAGAGATTGATGCCAGGATTGATATTTTTGAATAAGGTGTTGAGTTGGCTGAGATGGTTCAGGCATATTTTTAGGATTTTTTAGCTTCTATTTCCATTTTAACCTTTTCTAAAAATTTACTTAATTTTATTACTCCAATATCTCCTTTGCCCCTTTGACGAACCCCGATCGATTTAGTTTTCATTTCTTTGTCGCCAACAACTAAAAGATAGGGGATTTTTTTGATTTCTCCATCACGAATTTTCTTTGAAACCGTTTCATTTTCATCCTTTAATACACAACGAGACCCGGCGACGTAGAGTTTTTCGATAACATCTTGGGCATATTTTTCGTGGCGAGTTCCGACGGGAATTACCCAGATTTGCTCAGGCGCCAACCATAAGGGTAATGCCCCTCCATAATGTTCAAGCAAAACACCAATAAATCTTTCAAAAGAGCCGATTAATGTCCGATGAATCATAATTACTCGCTGTTTTCTTCCTTTTTGGTCAATATAATTTACGTCAAACCGTTCAGGAAGATTGAAATCAAATTGAATAGTGATGCATTGCCATTCTCTACCTAAACTGTCATTAACTTTAACATCAATCTTCGGCCCATAAAAAACGCCTCCACCAGGGTCAATCTGATATTTTAATTTTAGTTTCGAAAGAACATACTTTAGAGAATTAGTTGCCTTCTCCCATCCCTTTTCAGTGCCAGCATATTTTTCTGGTCGAGTAGCAAGATAAATATTAAAATTTTTAAAACCAAAAGCTTTAAGATTCTTTAAACCGTATTCTAAAAGTTTGGTTAATTCTTGTGATACCTGTTCAGGAGCGTAAAATATATGAGCGTCATCTTGGGTAAAGCCTCGAACTCGGGTCAGTCCATGCAACACTCCTGATTTTTCATAGCGATAGACTGTTCCAAACTCAGCATATTTTAATGGTAAATCTTTGTAAGAACGAATTTTTGATTGATAAATTTTAATATGGAAAGGACAATTCATCGGCTTCAATTCGTATTTTTCTCCTTCAATGTCGATGGGAGAGTACATATCTTCTCGATAAAGTTCCCAATGGCCAGAAGTTTGCCATAAATCTAATTTTCCAATATGAGGAGAAATAATCCACTGATAACCTTGCTCTGTTAATTCCTGATATAAATAATTTTCGATTATTTTTCTCAAAATCACTCCCTTTGGCATCCATAAAGGTAATCCTGCCCCAACTTCCTCATCAAACATAAACAATTCTAATTTTTGGCCTAAAATTCGATGGTCTCTTTTCCCCGCCTCCTCCTCTCTTTTGAGATAATCATCCAATTCTTTTTTGGTTTTAAACGCCACTCCGTAAATCCGAGTGAGCATCGGATTTTTTTCATTTCCTCGCCAATAAGCCCCAGCTACTTTAGTTAATTTAAAAGCGTCAATAATTTCTTTTGCCTGCCCTGAATGGAGTTGAAGGGTTGATTTGATATGAGGTCCCCTGCAAAGATCAATAAATTCTCCTGATTCATAAATTTTCACTGCTTTCTTTTTTATTTCATCGATTAGTTCTAATTTATATGGCTGGTCTTTAAATATTTTTTTGGCCTTTTCAATTCTCAAATTCTTAATTTTAAATTCTAAATTATTTTTTATTAATTCTTGCATTTTTTTCTCTATTTTTTGTAAATCATCAGCAGAGATAGGTTTTGACAAATCAAAATCATAATAAAAACCATTTTCAATCGCTGGCCCAATACCAAATTTAGTTCCAGGATATAATTCCTGAATAGCTTGAGCTAAAATATGAGATAAGGAGTGACGAATTTTTTCAATTTTTGGCATATATTTTAACTTTCGATGACTTCTTCGATATCTTCGCAAATTAATTTTGGAACACCGTCTCGGTTGTCAACCCGTCCTGAGACTAAAACAATTTTGTTTTCTTGAAAAATAGTCGGATTTTTTTCAATCACTCCTGGAAAGACAATCACTTCAATTTTATCAGATAAATCTTCCAAGCTCATAAAAAGCATCGGCCTTCCGTTTTTAGTAATAATTTTTTTAATTGAAGAAATCAGGCCACCAATTTTAACAGTTCGGTTAATTATGCTATTTTTTATTTTATCAATACCTAATGCATTTTTAGCGAAAACATTTTTAAAATTCTCTAAAGGATGAGAAGTAACAAAAAGGCCCAATAATTCTTTTTCCCAACTTAATTTCTCAGCTTCAGTTGCTGGTTTAGCTGAAATAAGTTGGAAATTTATATTATAAGTTTGCCCATCGAAAAGACCTCTTTGGCCATTTGTTTTTGATTTTTGAGTTTCTCTGGCGAATTCTAATAACTTTTCTAAATTATCCAAAAGCTGTTTTCGTTCAGCTAATTTGTCAAAAGTCCCGGCCTTGATTAAACTTTCTAATGATTTTTTATTTAAATCTTTTGAGTTTACTCGGCTGATAAAATCAAAGATAGATTGATATGGTCCCGAATTTTTTCTTTCTTTTACAATCGCCTCCACTACATTCCAACCAACATTTTTTATCGCTGTTAAGCCAAAACGAATCTTGTTTGGCGGGACAACAGTAAAGTTTTCCAAGCTTTCATTAACATCTGGAGATAAAACTTCAATCCCCATTTTTTTACATTCTGAAATTAAAAAGCCAATTCGTTCTGTATCAGCTTTCTCTGATGTTAAAAGAGAAGCCATAAATTCAACCGGAAAATTGGCTTTTAAATAAGCAGTTTGATAAGCAATTAAAGCATAAGCTGCAGCATGCGATCTGTTAAACGAATATTTGGCGAAAGGTTCAATCCAGTGCCAGATTTTTTGGGCGATATTTTCGTCTATTTCATTTTTTCTGCAGCCTTCAATAAATTTTTCTTTTTGAGCAATTAATAGTTTCCGAATTTTTTTACCAATAGCTTTTCTTAAGACATCAGCCTCGGAGAAAGTAAATCCAGCCAACTCTTGAGCAATTTTGATAACCTGTTCCTGATAGACCGCTACGCTGTAAGTATTTTCTAAAATTGGTTTAAGTTTTGGGTGTAAATACTCAACCATTTTCTTTTTGTGCTTTCCAGCAATATATTCAGGGATAAATTGCATGGGACCTGGTCGGTAAAGAGCGACCATAACAATGATATCTTCTAATTCAGTTGGCTTTAACTGTTTAAGGTATCTTCGCATACCGTCGCTTTCTAATTGAAATACTCCTACCGTTTCGCCAGCTTGCAAAGTTTTAAAAGTTTTTTTATCGTCTAAGGAAATATTTTCAATATCAATTTTTTTACCCTGGACTTTGTAAATACGAGATAAGGTATCTTCAATAATGGTTAGATTTTTCAGTCCCAAAAAATCCATTTTCAAAAGTCCCAAATCTTCAATTGACCTCATTTCATATTGAGTAACAATGACTGAGTCATCTTGGGTTGGATGTTGTAAAGGAACAATATTGTCTAACGGCTCTGCGGAAATTACCACACCACAAGCATGGGTTGAGGCGTGTCTGGCGCAACCTTCCAATTTTTTAGCAAAATCAATCAATTTTTGAATTTTTAGATCTGAAAGATAAGCCTGACGGAATTCATCAACAGCAGCCAAAGTTTGATCTAAGGTTAATCCAAAAGGAATCATTTTAGCAATTTTATCACAATCACTATAAGGGTAACCCAAAGCTCTGCCGACATCTCTGACCACGGCTCGAGCTGCCATCGTACCAAAAGTAATGATTTGAGATACTTTATCCTGGCCGTATTTTTGAGCCACATATTTTATAACCTCATCTCTCCTTCGATCAGCGAAATCCAAATCAATATCTGGAAGCGAGATGCGTTCGGGATTGAGGAAGCGCTCAAAAAGAAGATTATATTTTAAAGGATCAACATTGGTGATATTTAAAAGATAAGCAACCAATGACCCTCCGACACTGCCCCGGCCTGGGCCAACCACAATTCTATTTTCCTTGGCCCAATTGACAAAATCCTGGACAATCAAAAAATAGGAAGCAAAGCCAGTTTGAGCAATAACTCCTAATTCAAAATTCAATCTATCATTAACTTCTTTAGTGGGATTTTGACCATATCTTTTTTTAATTCCTTCAAAGCAAAGATCTTTTAAATATTCATCAGCCGTTTTTCCATTCGGAGTTTCAAATTTAGGTAACTTAATTTCTCCTAATTTAAATTGAAAATCACACAAGGCTACAATTTTTTGACTATTTTCAATTGCTTCAGGAAAATCCTTAAAATCTTTTATCATTTGTTCTGGACTCTTCATTGAAAAATCATCAGCTTCCATTGTTAATCTTTCCGGATCGTTTGGTTTAGCCCCAGTATTAATTAACATTAAAATATCTTGGGCTGGAGCATCTTCTGGTTTCAAATAATGACAATCATTTGTGGCTACAATTGGAATTTTTAAGTTTTTAGAAAGAGAGATTAAAACTTTATTGATTTTTTTCTGTTCTGCTAAATTTGGGTGATGTTGAATTTCAAAATAAAAATTATCTTTACCAAAAATTTCTTTATAAAATTGAGCAGTTTTTTCTGCCTCAGTAATTTTATTTGCCAAAATTAACTGAGGAATTTTTCCCGACATACAGGCTGTCAAACAAATTAAACCTTCTGAATATTGAGCCAATAATTCATCATCAATTCTCGGTTTATAATAAAATCCTTCCAGGTGAGCCTTTGTAGTTAACTTGACTAAATTTTTATAACCTTTTTCATTTTTAGCTAATAAAATCAGATGGTATCTTTTATCGTCAATATTCGGTCTTTCTTGGGTCATTTTTTCAAAAGCCATATACATTTCCGCGCCAATTATCGGCTTTATCCCCCTTTCTTTGGCTTTTTTATAGAATTCCACTGCTCCGTATAAGACGCCATGATCGGTTAAAGCGACGGAATCCATGTCTAATTTTTGACAATAATCCAAAAGCTCATCAATCTTGGGTAAGCCATCAAGCAAGCTGTAGTGACTATGAACATGGAGATGAGTAAATTTCATAATTATCTCATTTTACCCCGTTAGAGATTCCAAAGCAAGAGCAAGGCAAAAACCCTTTACATCTAAATCTCTAACGGGGTTTACTTTTTTCCAAAAACTAAGTCAACTATGGTAAAATAAATAAATGAAATACCCAAATTTAAATGAGGAAAGAAAATTGTGGAAGGGGGGATACAAAAGAGTAGCTTGCTTAGATGAGGCAGGAAGAGGACCTTTGGCTGGACCAGTGGTGGCGGCAGCGGTAACAATAAATTTAAAATTAAAAACTAAAAAGGAAAAACGACAACTAAAAACTAAAAACTTATTGTTAAAGATAACAAAGGATTCCAAAAAATTAATACCAAGAAAGAGGGAAGAAATCTATAAAATTTTAATAAACTGTTCTTGGATTAAGTGGGGGATAGGAATAATATCACCAAAAATTATTGACAGAGTAAATATCTTAGAGGCGACGAAGTTGGCAATGGAGAAAGCTATTCAAAAATTAAAAACTAAAAAGGAAAAACTAAAAATTGATTATTTGATTTTAGACGGAAAAATAAAATTAAATCTTAAAATTCCTCAAAAAGCAATTGTTAAAGCTGATGAAAAGGTTTTTTCTTGCAGTGCCGCCAGCATAATTGCTAAGGTAACTAGGGATAGAATAATGATCCGTTATCATAAAAAATATCCCAAATATCGATTTGACTTACACAAAGGCTACCCAACAAAGTTACATCTAAAAATGTTAAAAAAATACGGCCCTTGTAAAATCCACCGAAAATCGTTTCAACCATTGAGAAAATTTAATTAATATGCTATTATCAGTTTTGAGATTTGAATTTTGATTTTTGAGTTTTTAATATGGCTGTTCCCAAGCAAAAACACACAAAATCAAGAAGAAACAAAAGAAGGCTTCATATTTTTTTAAGGAAGTCGGTTTTAACTAAATGCCAAAAATGTGGTAAACCAGTTTTACCCCATACTGTCTGTCCTAATTGCGGCTATTATAAAGGAGTAGAAGTAATTGATATTTTGAAAAAATTAACGAAAAAAGAAAAGAAAAAGAGGGAAAAAGAGATGAAAGCTAAGGAATCAGAGGGGAAAAAGGAGGCTAAAGAGAAACCGTTGAACTGGGAAGAGCTGTCAAAAAGATAAATATCTATAAATATCGCGAAGCAAATATCTATAAATATCTGATATTCATTGATATTTGTAGATATTCATTGCTATGGCAAGCAGGCATCTATCAAGATCTATCGCTATGCAATCGCTTTATGAGTGGGATTTTTCGGGTAAAAAAACTGATTTGACTAAGATTGTTGAAAAAAACATTAAAGAATTTGGGCCGGGATTAGAGGACCAGAGTTTTGTCTGGCAATTAGTGACCGAAGTAATAAAACATCTTTCTGAAATTGATAAAATTATTGAAAAAGCCGCTCCTCAATGGCCGATTGAGCAGATTAGTCTTGTTGACCGAAATGTTTTGAGAATTGGTCTTTATGAGTTATTATATGAGAACAGAGAAGAGGTTCCGCCGAAAGTAGCCATAAACGAAGCTATTGAATTAGCTAAGAATTTTGGCGGAGAAAATTCTGGAAAATTTATTAATGGGGTATTAGGAACAATATTTAAGGAAATTGAAAAAAGATAATCAATGAATTAAAAATTCATTTCAATCTTCAAGCGTTAGCGAAGGTGGAAAAGAAGAAAATCTTCTTTGACTTTCAATAAATTTTCAATTTATTTCGATGAAGAATTTTTCGTCACTTGAAAAAAAATTAAATTTAAATTTTAAAAACAAAGATTTATTAATTCAGGCTTTTTGCCACCGCTCTTATTTAAACGAAAACCCTGATTTTTATTTACATCATAATGAAAGATTAGAGTTTTTAGGTGATGCCGTTTTGGAGTTAATTGTTACAGAATATCTTTATCAAAAATATCCAAAAAAGTCAGAGGGCGAGCTAACTAATTGGCGGGCAGCTTTAGTCAATGCTAAGATATTATCTGATAGCGCCAAAGATTTAGATTTTAATGATTTTTTATTACTTTCACGAGGGGAGGGAAAGGAACTTGGCAAGGCCAGGCAATATATTTTAGCTAATACTTTTGAGACCATAATTGGCGCAATTTATCTTGATCAGGGATATCAGGCCTGTCAGAATTTTATAAAAAAACATTTAATTATAAAATTGCCAGAAATTATTGAGAAAGGCCTTTTTAAAGATGCCAAATCGCGTTTCCAGGAAGGAGCCCAAGAAAAAGTGGGAGTTACCCCAACTTATAAAGTTTTGGAAGAGTGGGGACCAGATCATGCCAAAAATTTTATTATTGGAGTTTTTTTAAATAATGAATTAGTTGGAAAAGGTGGTGGTTCTTCAAAACAGGAAGCAGAAGAACAAGCTGCTAAAAACGCCATTGAAATCAAAAACTGGTAAGCCGTTCGGGAACCCAATTTTTAGGACACGCTCTTTGCCCCAGCGCGGCAAAAGCTTAGTTCCTCGGCAAATTTTCGCCTTCGGCGAAACCTTGCAATTTGCCTGCGGATGGTCCATAAAAATTGGTTCCCTCACTTTAAAATCTATGTTAGTTATAAGATTCTTTCGTGTAGGTAAAAAAAATCAGCCATCTTTCAAGATTGTTGTTACCGACAAAAGAAGCAAGCCCCGAGCAGGCCGTTTTGTGGAGGAGGTTGGTTTTTTGAACCCCCTAACAAAAGAAAAAATTTTGAAGGAAGAAAGAGTTAAATATTGGATTTCGGTTGGGGCAAAACCATCTCCATCTGTCTTTAATTTACTGGTTTCCGAAAAAATCATTAAAGGGAAGAAAATTCCAAAACACAAAAAATCAAAAGAAAAAGAAATTAAAGAAGAAAAACAAATTCCAGAAGCGAAAAAAGAACCCATTCCAGAAAAACCAGCTGAAGAAAAAATTGAAGAGCCAAAAAAAGAAGAAAAAAATAAAGAAGAAGCTCCAAAAGAAGAAAAGAAAGAAACGTCCGAAAAACCCGCAGAGGAAATAAAAAAAGAAGAAACTTCTACTGAAGAAGAGAAAAAATAAAGGGAAAATAGTATAAAATACTTATTGGAAACCCCACGCCTAATTATAGGGTGGGGCTTTGACATTTTTTGAGCATATGTTATAATACAGATGTAAGAGGAGCTGAGAAAAAGCTGCAAAAGAGAAAAGGGCTTGACAAATCTGGAGCATATGCTATAATACAGATGTAAGAGGGAAATGAAGGAACTTTAAAAAATAATTCAGCGAAATAAGGCGCAGATTTTTCTCCTTAAAGAAATTAGAGAAGAAAGATTTGCTCCTTGATAAATCGTGTTAAAAGAGAGGAAGAATTTCTGAGAAGTGATTTGCTGAGTTCTCGGGGTTGGGTAGTCGGATCAATCGCGAACTACCCACCTCGAGAGCCAGCAGTCATTTCCCAGTTATTCTCCTCTCTTCCTTGTCAATTTTCTTCAGAAGCCGAGCTTCCAAAAACGGAAGCGAAGGTGAAGATGAAGGAAAACCCGAAGGGGCAAACTTCATCGACAAATTCTGGAGGCAATTGACAAGGAAAATAAAAAATAGAGGAGAGAGTCCCTCTTTTGCTAAAAGCTAGGGAGGGTAAAAAATATTTTAACATTTGACGCCACAGGCGGCTCTCCTCTTAGGAGAGCCGCCTGTTGGTTTAAAAAATCGTAATGAGAAAATTCTTTTTGAGAATATTTCGAAGAGAGTTTTCTTCTTATTATAAAGGAGACTCCGGCTATATGCTCGGAGAAAGTATATTAAAATAAAAAATAAGGAAAGGATGGACATAAATGAAAAGAAATATTGATGAGGTAAAAAAAGAAGTGGAAGGGTTAAGGGATGGAACTGGCAAACCAATCGATGAACTGATAAAACCATTAGTCATTGGTTTGCGAATGTGGGGATTCCAAACTCAGAATTCCTGCCAAGGTCATTTTAAATGCCTCTTGGGTTACTTGCGCAAAATCTGGTATCGAATTCGTAGAGTATACTTAAGTTGGGAAAGCTACGAGTGTCTTCCCTGGGCCCAAATTGTGATAAAAGACCCGGCGGAGGCAATACGATTAAAAAAGATTTTAGCGGAGTGGCAGGGAAACTGGATTCTGGGAGATCTTCATACCGAGGACAATATTTGGTTACTTCGACCCAAAGGTAGATGGTGGGAGTTGCGAAAGAAACAAAGAGAGGCGCTGAATCTCGGTCTCTTTTTGCAGCAACTTCCAACGGATTTTTGAGAAAAAATAAATAAAGGAGGAAAGAGATGCAGATTCTCCAGAATCTCTGGATGATTCTTAGAAAGATGGGTAAGTATGGACTTCTGATAGAAATCATCCTTTTGGCAAGCATTTTTTGGCTTATGGAGAGGATGATCGGCGAAATAGCTCGCCATCCCCGGGCTATAACTGGAACTAATCCCATCGGCGCAGCCTCAGTGGTGAAATGGGGGCTTAGAGCAGAAGTCTGGTTGTTGAGCCAGGGAAGGACAAGGTTAGGACATTTTGTCCAAAACCATTACCATCAAGTTTATCAGCGAGTCCATAGACTTTTCCGGCGAAGAAAGGAGGGAAGTAAATGAGAGTACTCTGGTTCTTTGGTCGCGCTCTGTTCGAGCTTTGTCGCGGGCTCGGATTAATAATTCGCGACATCCATTGATTCTTTTCTAGGCCTCTAGGCTGGTCAGGGGCGACATGAGGAAGGGCAGATCGGCAACTTCAAATACTTCACCCTTCCTCCCATAATTCAGCTCATAACCTCGATTAGAAAATGTCTTGGACTTCTAACGGGGTAAGAATCTTTGTGGGTTGAAAGATGGGAAAGAAAGGAGGTGAAGGATGAACAAGTTTATTGAAAGGACATTCGAATTCCTAGCCGGATTCGAATGGCGAGAGTTTCCTTGGGAGGAATTTTGTCTGGAATACCGAAACCCAAAAAGAACTCCCGAGGAAATTATTCGTAGCGGCTATTTTCTGGGTTGCTACGAACCAGCTTTCCTTCTTTACGAACGAGCTCGAGAACAAAACATTCCAGTTCGTTTCGTAGAGATGATTGACAGAAAACATGGAGAAGAAGATATTCAGGCTCACTGCTTCGTTGAGCTAAAAATCGAGGGGAAATGGATAATTACAGATCCTGCCCAGCGAGAAGTACTCGAGGAGTATCCAGCCGATTATGTCTTCTTTTCCGAAGGGCCCCATAAATGGAATTCATTTAATGAATTCTACGAGGCTCAAAAAAGATTTGTTCGTTCTGAGAAGGAAAAAGGAGGAGGTTCAAAATGGTGACAGAGATCTTTTAGATCAAAATCCCTAGAGCCTCCTCCAACCTATCCTTCAGCTCATAAAAATTTGTGGGCTGAAAGATGGGAAAATAATCGAGCGTTAGCTCATTTAAATATAGTAAATAAAATAAGGAATAAAATAAGGAAAGGAGAGAAATAAGATGAAGCTAGTATTCGGTTTAATGGTGTTTCTAACCACGGTAGGGTTCCTCGTTATGTTGATTCAGGGGATTGGGAATCTTACCGCCAGTCCAATTGTCTCAAAGAATACCTGTTGGGTGTTCTACGGGATAATGATGACTGGTTTGGTCGGGGTTGTTGTTGTGGCGGAGCTGTTGGACCGAAGGGCTCGTGGTGGAAGGCGATAAACGCTGATAGGGCCAGGAACAAAGGCAAGCTGTTATGCCTATTTGGCGGATACTTTCAGCATAAAAAAATAGTATCCGCACTCATTTTCAGCTCATTCGTTGCTTGCCCTGAGCGAACAGAGCGAGCCGAAGGGTGGGCTGAAAGATGGGATTCTCCCGCCAAAGCGGGACTCCGGCAACTGCTCGGAGAAACCCAAATATTTCCATAAAAAAGCGCGCAATGAGTGACCTGCTGCTCGAGAGAGAAGCTCGCGGGCAGAGGCGACTCATTAAAAGAAAGGAGGAGGAGAGCAGTGAATAAGTTAGCTTGTGAAAGAGCTAGCGCAGCGGTAAGACAGATGGTTGAGGAGCCGTCGAGATTGGGGGTTGATCGAACCAAAAAATTGGTAGCAACCCTCGATCCTGCGAAAGTCGAATGGATCAGACATCTGGGAAACCGTATCATCGGCAGCAATTCCGGCCACCAGTTCGTACTACGCTAACCAGGAAACGAGAAAGGAGAATTTTCTAAAGGAGTATCACCATCCCTTTGAAAATTCTCCAATCTCTCAAGTCCAGGATAAGGAAATCGTGAATTTGAGAGATCTCCAAAACTTCATAAAGGAAATAAAGGAAAGGAGGCCAGAAATGAGGCCGAGAAACCTAGAAGAAGTTCGCAAAGAAGTAGAGGCGATGCGAGATTCCTCCGATGAACCACCAGATGAAAAGATAAAGGATTTCGTCATTGGCTTGAGAAGGTGGGGGATAAATACTGAAGCTTCCTGTCAGGGACATTTTTTCCATGGATTTCCTTTTCCTTGGATTGATGTTTCTTGGGAGAGTTTAGAGAACCTGGCTCATCTGGTCGGCCTGCATTGGTGGAATCTTTCCGAAGGAGGAAAGAAAGAACCAGCTTCCGGCCAAACGAGTTGGGTAATCAAGCCCATCGGAACCTTTTTACGGATAATGCCTGAAGATAAAGGACGATGGAAGCTCAGGAAACTTCAAAAAGAAGCGATAGGCTTCGGTAAGTTTCTCCAAGATATTCAAGAATACTTCTTTGACGGACTAGAGGAAGGAGGCTCGTAATGCGATAATTTCCGAGAATAATCGGGAAAAATCCTTGAGGTTTTAATCCTCACGAGCTTCCTTCTTCCCAAACTTCAGCCCGTTTCACTAGAAGTGGGCTGAAAGATGGGAAATTAGTTCTTTGAGAAATATTTTGTTTCCCGTTGAGATTCTAATTTATTTTGATTTTCACTGGGAAAAAAATAAAAAATAATATAAGGAGAAGGAAAAATGGAAAATCAGAGAGTACATACGGATCTTAAGGATATTGATCTTGGTAGGTTGGTTGTGGCTCTTCGCAAGTACAATGATCAGTTCAATGGCGGATCTATTATGGCGGCTATAGTGTTGAGTCGCGTAGATGAAGCCGGAGAGACTAAAGAACTGGATTTTGAAGTCCGGCGGCAGATTGCCTGGGGGGAGATTGAGAGAGATTTTGGGAAGATGCTTAAAACGACAGGGTTAAGCCTGGAGCCGGTAGCTGGTGCAATGACTTTGTTTACGGGAGAGGCACAAATACCGGCATCGGAGATGAGACTGAATATCGTAGACGCCAAAACTTTTATCCAGTACCTTTCTGCCTTGTCTTTGCCGCTTACCTCCGGTCAGATTCACGGCTTGAGTGAAGTTGCTAAAAATCTTATCTGCCAGCTCGCCGGGGAATATAAACTCGAGGATTTGGCAGATGAACGGATTTTGAATCTATTCTCGTGTCTATCTCAAATGATAGTCCTGTATCGAGAATTGGGACTGGGCGATTCTGTGAAGAGCTTAGCCAAATATCTAGAAATTTCTCGAGCTGGATATCTCCGGGAATATCTCGCAGTCGAAAGAGTGGGTCTTTTCGCTGAAATCGACGGGCAGAACTTTGGGCCAAGTACGTGGCAGAGAGATGAAACCCCCGAGGGTTATAGGGCGAGATGGAATCGGGCTATTAATGTCCTCAATCTTGTCTCCCAAAATCCTCAGGCAGACAGACTTGCTCAGAAACTCCGAACTCATTTGAGGGAAAGCGCCGAATATGCTCGAAAGGACCTTGAGAGAATTACTTACTTTTCTGAGGATCGGAAAGGAGCCTTCCGGGCAGTTATTGAAGAGTTTCTCCAAGTACTCGCACTTTAAGACTACGTCTCCTAGTGGGCGGAAACACTAGGACAGGCCAAAATCTTGAGGCCTGGGCTAAGTAAAGCTGGCCAAAAGGGCGAAAATAAAGAAGCCCAAAAAGAATTGCACATTGAAAAGAAATGGGGTTGTATCGCGCACTTATCGCAACCCCTTTCTACAAGAGATTCTAAAAATAATTTGGAGTCTGTTGTGGAAAATGAGGTCAGGGGCGCTCTCGTAGCATGGAAGTTAAAACTCTCTCACTGAGCTTCCATTATGGAAGCGAAGGGGAAGAAGAGAATCTTATTCTCTTCGCCCCTCCATGTTGCGGGAGCACCCATGACCTTAGGGGTGTCAAAGACTTGACAAAATTTAAAGAGAATATAAAATAAAAAATAGTAGCGCTATGTCTCGCGTTTTGCGGGATTTCAGATTTGCCGATTCTCCGATTGAATGATGGAGAGGTAGGCAGTTAAAGGTCGGCTACTGTTTAAATCGATGAAATGTTTTAACGTTTTAAGCGACTGAAAGAATTATGGTAAAATTATCAAGCGATCAGGATTTTCTTGAGTATGTAATAAAGGCCTTAGTTGATCACCCAGAAGATGTCAAAATCGACCGCAAAGTTGATGAAATGGGAGTTTTACTTTCTTTGAAAGTAAATCCCGAAGACATGGGTCAGATCATTGGCAAGGTTGGTTCCACTGCACGAGCAATCAGAAGTTTGGTTCGAATTGTCGGTCTTAAAAATCACGCCAGAGTAAATTTAAAGATCGAGGAACCAGAAGGTGGAAGATCTACTCAAGGAAGACGTCCAGCTGGAGGAGAAGAGCTGGAAGAACTGAAACTGTAAACTTACTGTTTACAGAAAATAGAAAGCCGTGCTATCATAGTTGGTAGTGCGGTTTTCGTTTATCCCTACGAATTACGAATTTTTTACGAATAGTCGATGAACTTCGTTCATCTTCACCCTTCGCTAACGCTCGGGTATACGAATATGATTTTAGACGTTATTACAATTTTTCCGAAAATTTTCGATTCATTTTTGAAAGAATCTTTTATTAAAAAAGCCCAAGAGAAGGGCTTGATTAAAATTAATGTCCATAATTTAAGAAATTTTACAAAAGACCGACACAAAACGGTCGCTGAGGCTTCGTCTCATCTGCCCGAGCGAAGCGAAGGGCGAGAGATGAACGGAGTTCAGCGAACCCCACCTCGCTCGGCTTCGCCTCGCTCGGTAGTTGATGATAGGCCTTATGGCGGTGGATTGGGAATGGTCCTAAAAATTGAACCTATTTATAAAGCCGTAAAATCAATTGTTCAAGGTAGAACTTTGAACAAGGAGAAAGTTATTTTATTCACGCCGAGGGGAAAGAAGTTTAATCAAAAGATGGCTTATCAATTGTCCAGGTTAAATCAAATTATTATGATTTGCGGCAGATACGAAGGCGTTGACGAAAGAGTGGCAAAGCATATTGCTGACGTGGAGCTATCAATAGGAGAATATGATTTAATGGGAGGAGAATTGCCGGCAATGGTAGTTATTGAAACAATAGCCAGATTAATCCCTGGAGTTTTAGGAAAACCAGAATTATTAAAAGAAAGAATTACTAAAGAAAAAGGATTTATTGAATATCCGCAATACACTCGCCCGCCACAATTTTTTGCGAAGCAAAAATTTGGGCGGGCAAGGCCAGAAGTTTGGAAAGTGCCAAAAGTTCTATTATCCGGCCACCATAAAAAAATCGCCGAGTGGCGAAAAAAACATCAAAAAGAAATAAAACAATAATACACGAATTATTTTTCGAATTATATGCGAATTTTATACGAATAGGGATTGAAAAATAAATAAATTCTGTTAAAATGTTAATATAAAAGGGTAGGTACTCAAGCGGTCAACGAGGTGTGTCTGTAAAACACATGGCTTCGGCCTACGGGGGTTCGAATCCCTCCCTACCCACTTTAAAAATTCAAAAATCAAAATTGTTGCCTGGGTAGCTCAGTTAGATAGAGCACGTCTTTGGTAAAGACGAGGTCAGCAGTGCAAATCTGCTCTCAGGCTCAAATTAATTATTCGCATATAATTCGGATATAATTCGCATACTAATTCGTGTATCATAAATTTAAATGCCTGTTAAGAAACCATTTATAAAACTTCAGTGTTCAGAATGTAAAAGGATAAATTATTACACTCACAAATCAAAAGGCAAGACAGGAGCAGGTGAGAAGAAATTAGAATTGAAAAAATTCTGCAAGTGGTGCCGAAAGCATACAGTGCACAAGGAAACGAAGAAGTAATCCGCAAAACGCAAAACCTATAAATTTAGCTAAAGATTTATTAAAATAAATCTAAAGAACATGGATTTCCAAGAATTGATAAAACCATAAGAAACAACTATATGATTAAACCTTACTATAAAAAATCAAAAAAAGATTAATGTAAATTTATGACTAATAATAAAAATAATTTGATGATAGCTTGTACACATGTGTTAGATGGAAAACGGGTTTATCATCAAACAAACGGAACTGTGCTTTGTGAAAAATGCTTTAGATATTACAATAGTTATGGACACGACAAAAACGGGTATTGGAAAATTCCCGGAAATGAGGATTTGAGGAATCTAAAAAGCGTTTGTAGATCGTGTGTAAATAAATTATTAAAAAGTGAGTAAGATAAAATTAAAAGTATTAAGTATTAATTATGACTTTCGAAGACTTAATAAAACTTTACGAGGAAAAGAAAAAGCAGTATAAGACAGATGCTTTTAAGCACGTTTCGGAATTATTAAGAGAAGCCAAAGAATTACACAAAAAAGATTGGCAAAAATCACCAACTCCTGATAAAGACCACGAACAATCTTGGCGAGCATTTAAGGGAAAGAATTTAGAAAAACTTGTTATTTATATCATAAAAGACGAAGTAGAAAGTTTAGGTTTAAAAATTATTGAAGGCAACACATTGGAAAGAACAAATAGCAACAATTTATCAGAAGAATTAAATCGTGTTAAAAGAAATCTTTTAATTGATTATGGAGAATTCGGTTCCCATTTACCTGATGTTGATATAATTATTTACGAACCAAAAACCTACAAGATTATTGCTGTCATTTCAAGTAAAGTTACATTAAGAGAAAGAATTGCCCAGACGGGTTATTGGAAGATAAAACTTAGTCAGGATGAGGTAACAAAACATATTAAAGTTTTTTTTATTACACCCGACGAAGATAAAACACTAACTATTAGAAAACCAGCAAAGAAAGGTAGGGCGATAGTTGAAGTAGATACAGATGGTAGTTATATTATGAGTGAAGAAGAAATTGAGGAAAGTAATAAAGTTAAAAAATTTGATAAATTTTTAATGGATTTACAAAATTTAATCTATGCAAAAAGAAATAAAAAATAAAAAAATAGTTCGGCAGGAATCAATAAAGCAGGAAGAAGAAAAGCCCCCCTTTGAGACGACCACCCTTTGGGATTTTTCAAGGCAAAGCTACGGCAAAAAACCAAAGGGTAATAACAAGTTTCAGGGCGTTACACCTGCTTTTATTATTTGGAATATGCTACAAAGATACACAAAGCCGGGCGATTTGGTAGTTGACCCGATGTGTGGGAGCGGAACAACGATTGATGTCTGCGAGGAAGAAGGAAGAAAAGCAATCGGTTATGATATAAACCCCCAGCACCCAAAGGTTATAAAAAACGATTCTCGGAAAATCCCGCTTAAAGATAACTCAGTAGATATGGTTTTTATAGATTCGCCTTATGGCGATAATGTCAGCTATTCTAATGAGTTGGCAGATATTGGTAAAATTTCTGCCGAAGACCCAAAATTTTATGAGGAATTAGAAAAAGTTGCAGGAGAGATTTACAGGACTTTGAAACCTGGTAAGGTAATGGGGTGGCTTATTGGCGACCAATGGGTAAAGAGAAAATTTACTCCCGTTGGATTAAAAATCTATCAAATGTTAGTTGATAATGTAAAGTTTGAGCCCATAGATTTAATATGTGTTACGAGAAGAAATCAA
>Ga0210018_1000386_pt1 | contig 22149 bp, 23 predicted proteins | sample CryGeyCG2014_010_2_FD_183967 | JGI IMG/M metagenome (GOLD analysis project Ga0210018, IMG submission 183967) | Groundwater microbial communities from aquifer - Crystal Geyser CG09_land_8/20/14_0.10 (SPAdes) (version 2) | ecosystem: Environmental > Aquatic > Deep subsurface > Groundwater | place...
AAATCAACAATAACCTCCGGAGTATAATAAGATCCAAGGTTAATGGCGTCTATATGGTTTAGATGTTTTTGGTTTATATTCATATAATCTTATTATATCAATTTTTTCTAATTTTGAATAATCTTTTACCATAAAATTATTTTCCTCTTTCTAAAGATTTTATAGAAATAAAATCTTTTACGGAAAAAAATGGAACGAACCGCCGTTTGCTAAATAGAGAGGTGGTTTGGGAGTGGCGGGAGGAGTGGAAAATTTTGGCTGATTTTAATGCTGATTTTAAAAACTTTTTTTTAATCCGTGCGTCCGCCCTTAAGGCGGACGCACTCCGTGAACACGAAAGTTTATGTATGTCGGGATACCCGGAATCGGACCGGGGCTACAAGCACCCCATGCTCGCGTACTACCATTATACTATATCCCGCGATTAAATATTTTAGGTAATTTTATTATAAAATTTTATTGAAAATTAAGCAAGAAAATAAAAAAAGAAGCCGCGGCTGTTGTTAAAAACAACAGCCGCGGCCTTGCATGGATGACTGAATCACTAAGCCACATTATTGCCAGGCCCCATCTTAATGCCCAACGCCTCCGCTTCTATTCTGATTTTTTCAACTCTCTCCATGTCCCCTTCCTTGATCGCGGCCATCGACAACAATAGCAGGCGCATTTGATCGAAAGGAATTTGATTATCTCGCCTTTCCACCTTCTCACTCATAACACTTTTCCTCCTTTTTTATTGAAATGTTCGTCGCCAAAAACAAAACCGGCTCTCTTGCGGAGAGCCGGTCTGTTTTCCCTAGTGAGTTTTAACTTGTTAACTAGTCAAAACACCACAAAAAACCGCTCTCCGAGTGGTAAACCAGAAGCTAAAGTAATAAGCAGTTTTTTGTATTGTCTTGATCATATTTGATTTAAAGATAGTAGTGTTACTACCTGTGGATAATTATAACAAATATTACGTAAAAATCAAATTTTTTAGCAAATAAAATAAAAAAATAGCTAATTTTAAATAAAAAATGGGGAGTCGTCGCTTAAGCGACATCATCGCTTTTTTGTCAAATTCTACTTTTTAATCACTCCGGCCAGCTGCTTGATTAAAGACAAAGCCACCGGCGGCGCCAATAAGCTGTAAGAATCAACGCCTTCATCGTCTTTCATTGTCCAGGATCTTTCGCTGGTCTTAACCCGGCCGTCGGCGCCAAGCTCATAAACATATTCCGGCGTAATTTCATAATCGTCAACCAGCTCCTTGGCCGAAGTTACCGGCAAAGAATTTCTTAATAAAATCTTGGGCAGGCCGTGCAAAGTAAAAACTTTTTCAATTAACTTCTCGTCCAATTCCAACCTGTTCCTGATAGTTTCAATGCCTAAACTGTCCCCTTCTTTGGCCACCATTCTGGCTCCCCGGCATTCCGCGTTGTCGCATTTTAAATAAAATTCTTTTTTTTCTTGGTCATAACCCACCTCTTTGGTGGCAAACAGCTTTAGGTTTCTGGGCGTGTGGCAGACCGGGCAGACCACCCTGAACTTCATGCGCTCGTCCAGGACCGCTTCCGGGATGCTGATGGCCACGAAAATGTCCAGGTCGCTCCTATAATCAATCAAACTGCTTAAAAACAGCGAATAAGATACCTGGTCCAGTTCGCGCGGAAAGCCGTCGATAAACAAAGATTTTTTCGGCGTTTTGCTGATTTCCATCTTAATAAGCGCCAAAATAAATTCGGTGGGCAGTAAGGTTTTAGTGTCTCGGGAAAGCAGCGCCTTAATCGCTTCTTCTATGGAAATGTAGCCGCGATAATTTTTTTCCAAGAATTTGAGCATCTCGGCTTTTCTTGGCCCATCGGCCATGGCGGCGTGCACGTCGCGCACGATATCGCCCACGGAAATATGGTTAAACTTATCCTCGCCGAAAATTTCTTTCATCAATTTGGAATAAGTGCCTTTGCCCGAATTTTTTTTGCCCAAAAAATAAGCCACGAGAGTATTGGCTGCCAAATACTTTTTAATCAGTTTAATTTCCGCGCCGGCTTTGGCGGAAAAATATTCCCGGCGCTCGGCCGGGTCGGCTAAGTTGAATTTCTTAGTTACTCCCGCCGTCTTAGTTTTAATGTAAGGAAAATCCTTTTCGTAAATTTTCATAACCTAATCCCTTCCCACAACCTGGCGGCAATGGGACCAATGTTATTGAATATTTAAAGCTGTTTTTATTTTCTGGCTGACTTGCCCGGGGGTTAGGCTGGCTTTAACCAAATAATCAACCGCGCCCAATTTTTCGCCCTTGACTTTATCTTCTTCCGTGCCTAGGTTAGTCAGCATAATCACCGGAATGTCTTTGGTGGCCGAGTCTTTTTTTAACTCTTCCAAAACCGAAAAGCCGTCCAGCCGCGGCAAAATCACGTCCAGCATGATGATGTCCGGTTTTTTTTGTCTGGCCAATTTCAGCCCAGCCTCGCCGTCGCCGGCGATAGCAACCGCGAAACCATCGGCGGCAAATTTGGTTTTATACATGGAGCTGATCATGGCATCGTCCTCTATCACTAAAATTTTTTTATTAAGTGTAACCATATAATAATAAATAACGCCTGCTTTGGGCGATTATTTAAAATTATACCACTATTTTAAAAAATGGCAAGGAGTTATTTAACTTTAATTTTTTCGCCATCGCTCTCAATTCTCACCGTTCCATTTTCATCAGTCCGGTAAATCTTCGCGCCCGCCCGCTCCAGCCGCTTAATTACCCTTAAATTGGGATGGCTGAAATCATTGTCTTTGCCCACGCTAATCACGGCTAGTTCTGGCCTGACCTTGTCCAAAAAATCCTCGCCCGTGGAATACGGCGAGCCATGGTGGCCGACCTTTAAAACCTCGGCGGCCAAATCAGTGCCTTCGTCAATTAATTTTTTTTCCACTTCCTCGCCGGCGTCGCCGGTCAGTAAAAATTCTGTTTGGCCGTAAATTAATTTTGCCACGATTGAACTTTGGTTTAAGTCCGGCACGGCCTGGCCTAGTAGGCTACGGCCGGGCGATAGAATTTCCAGCCGGCAGCCGGCGCCAAAATTAATGGTCTGGGCTTTGTCAATAATCGTCATAGCCACCCTTTTGTCGCGCACGGCTCTTAGCCAAGCCAGATAATTAGGCGCGTTGTGCACCACGCCGGTGTATAATATTTTTTTAACTTCATATCTTTTTAAAACTTCTATCAAGCCGGCCACGTGGTCGTCGTGCGGGTGCGTCAGAATCATTAAATCAATCCGCTTGTCCCAGAAAGGCAAATTTTCCGAAAGCCGCTTGACCACGGCTTTATCCGGTCCGCCGTCAATTAAAATATTCTGCCCGCCCGGCGCCTTGATTAAAATCGCGTCGCCCTGGCCCACGTCTAAAAAATCCACTTCCAGATTCCGCGGCGCGCTATATAAAAACCAAAACCAGGCCAGGCCGACCAGCAAAGCGGCAATGCCAAAAATTAATAATATTTTATAAAACTTCTTGCCCCCTTTAATAAAGGGGGTTAGGGGGATTTGCATGAATAAATTATAGCAAAAGCTACATATTAATTATTAAAAATTTTTTTTAATTTTATAACAAGAAAAATAACCGCCCCGTAATAAACCGCCACTCCAAGCCAGCTTAAATAACCGATTTCTAAATAAGCATACGGGATTTTCGCCATCAGCCTTACGACCAGCAGAATGTATTTGGCCAGCGCCAGGCTAGGGAGAAAAAATAAAACCGACAAGCCGGGCATGAGCGCGGCCAAAGGCAAGGCGGCCAAAATTAGAATCGTCAGGGCCGGCACGGCCCAGAGCGCGGCCAAGTTGGCCAAGGGTGCGATTAAAGAAATCTGCGAAAAATTATAAGCCAAAACCGGCAGAGTAAAAACCTGCGCCGCCAAGGTGATGAGCAGGGCGTCGCTTAGGCCTTTAAATTTGGGCAGTTTAAATTTTTCCCAAACGGCCCCTAAAATCGGATAAACGTAAACCAAACCGACAATGGCCAGAAAGGACAGCTGAAAGCCAACGTCGTCGCGCAATAATTTAGGGTTAAAGGCCAAGAGCACGGCCGCGGTGAGCGCCAGCGAGTTGGTTATCTTATTGAGCCGGCCCAACTTCAGGGCCCAGAGCACCAAAAAACCCATCAACCCGGCGCGCAGGGCTGAAGCCGGCAAGCCAACCAAAACAACATAAGCCGCCAAAATAGCCACGGCCAAATAAAAGGCGTAGCGCCGGCCAACCCCGATTGCCAATAATACTGACATCACAATCACTGATAAAATACTGACGTTAAAACCGGACACAGCCATAATATGAGTCAGGCCAGTTTTTTGAAAATCGTCCCTGATTTTTTGCTCCAAGCCTCTTTGCCCGCCAAAAACAATCGGCCGCGCCAAGCTGGCTGCCGGCTCGCTTAGCCCGGCGTCAATCAGGCCAGTTAATCTTTTTTTCAGGGCAAAAATCTTTCCGTAGAACCAGCTGCCACCCTTGCCGTATAAAATTTTTATTTCAGGCCAGTAGCAAACCGAATAAATATTATAGCGCGCCAAATAGCGGTCATAGGAAAAATCATTAATCTTTTCCGGCCGCTTAAGCTCGCAGGCCAGTTCCAATTCATCTCCGTATTTATATTCCGGGTATAAATCTGTAGTTACTAAAATTTTTCCGGAAATTTTACGGCCGGGCAACTGGCTGATTTTTTCCACTTCAATTTCCAGCTTCTGCTTGGCGTCTCTGATGTCCGGCTCATTGGCCACGAACCCTTGCAGCGACACGCTTTGTCCATTATGATGCCAAATTTTATCCGGCGTATCAGCCGGCAAACTAGTGCCGTAGCGCCAGACGGCGAAAAACAAAACCGCGAACCAAAAAAACCAGGCCACCGAGCGCTTAAAACAAACCGCCAGAACCAAAAAAAATACGGCGGCCATAAACCACCATATTTCCAAGCGCCACCACCGGCCGGGCAAAAATGAGGCCAAAGCCATGCCGCCGATAAAAACCAAACCGGCGATTAAAAAAAATTTTGACTTGGGCAAATCTAATTTCATCTTACTTTTAACTGGCACGCCAGGCTTGAAAAATAATTTTATCAAGCCTGGCCAAATATAATTAATTTTCAATTTTCGGAAGAATTTAAAACAAACCGCCATTTTCTTCCGGCCCAATAAGGCCCGGCGTAATCTATGCCGACGCGGGCGGTTGCTTTAATTTGGTTTGGTCGGACTTCAACTCCCCTGTCCTCCAGCCAGAGCTGCCGGCTTTTAACCGCGTCCAGGCCGTAAAACGATTTGTCCAATTTTAGGAAGCGGCATAATTTCCCCGGCCCGTTAGCCGTATTTTCAGGCAGGCTGGCCGGCGCCTCCAGCGCCCGGATTAAAACGCACTCCGGCCGGCCAGCGCCGGCCGTGGAAAAATTAAGCTGCCAATACCTGCCGTAGACCAAATAGATATAAACATGCCCGCCGGTCAGCCACTCGGCCTGATTTCTTTTGGTCACTCTACCGCCATAAGTATGCGAAGCTTTATCTCGTGGCCCGACATAGGCTTCGGTTTCAATAATTTTACCGGCCAAAACTTTTCCATTTCCCAGCCGCCGCACCAGATATTTGCCCAACAGCTCTTTAGCCACGACCAAAGTCGGGCGGTTAAAAAAATAACGAGTTAATTTTTTAGGTTTCATTTATAAACTTTATTGAACTGCCGAAACATCAGGCCTAAAACCAACAGCCCGATTAAGCCCAGCCCGACGTAACGGCCGATTTTGCCGTTAAACCATTGCGTCACCGGCTGCTGAAAAAAATCTTTTTTTAGCATCGGTATGGTAATCGCGGCCTTAACCGCTTCCCTGGCCGGAAACTCCTCTTTTTCTCCAACCACCAAGATATATTTGCCCTGATTATCCGGGCTGGAAATTTTAACTAAATAATACCCGGGCTCGGCCGGCTTTTTCAGCTCCGGCCCCTTAAAATAATTATCCCCGGCGTATTCTTCAAAATACTTTTTCCACTGCTCCACCGGCAAATCCAGTTGGGCGAAATTTACGGCCCCCTCTCCTAATTCCGGCAAATATTCCACCCCGGCGGTTTTGTCTTTTTGAATCCCAGGCAAATCAGGCACTAAAATTTGCAGATATAAATCACCGGCCTGTTTTAACTCAAGCAAATAATTTGCGCTACTGCCCTTAAGCTCGCCGTAAAAGGCCTGCGACACTTCGGGATTTTTTATCAGCGTTAACCGGCTGTCAGACACGATTCTGGGCTGATGCGCCAGTGCCGGCGTTGCCAGAAAAAATCCTGCCAGCAGGCAAAAAACGAAAATAAAACATAATTCTTTTTTCATATCTACCATTTTACCATTAAAAACCCCCTTGATAAAGGGGGCTAGGGGGATTTTTCCCAAAAAAAAGGAGCGTGAATTTGTCATCCCGCTCCGCACCATGAACTTATTTAATTCTTTCGGCCCTGAAAATCTCTTTTTTCAGGACCATCTTTAGCCTGACGCCATCCTTAATTAATTCTTGTAAAACTTCCTCGGCGTCTTTGTCGTTTCGCCCGCCCACGGCCTTTTCTTTAATTAACCTGAAAAAATGGCTGGGAGGTAAAACCACTATATCTTCTGCTACCGAAACCCTGTTGATGCCAAACTGCTCATCGGCCACCTCTGCCAACTCCGCATTTTCATCGCAGAGATAAGAGATACCTTGGTTATGGTAGCGAAGCGCCTCCCCTGCCCTGGCCTTAGGCGGAAGACCGAATAAAACGGCCAGAATCACGATCGCGACAAAGGTAATGGCTAATACGATAATAATTATCCTCGCGAAAAAAATATTCGCCCTGTTTCTGTTCTTTTCCATTGCCTCCTCCTTTCATAAAAAGACCGGTTAATCTTGCTTTTTTGCTTTCTGGCCGCGCAAATATGCTTCCATAAACCCATCCAGCTCGCCGTCCAAAACGCTCCCGATATCCGAAGTTTCATGTTCAGTCCTATGGTCTTTGACTAGCTGGTACGGCTGCATGACATAAGAGCGAATTTGCTTGCCCCATTCGGCAATTTGGGCCGCGCCGCGCAATTTTTTTTCCTGGCTTAATTTTTTTTCTTCTTCCAGTTTAAATAATTTGGCTTTTAAAATTTTTAAAGCCGTTTCCCGGTTTTGGTGCTGGGAGCGCTGGGTTTGGCAGGCAACAACCAAGCCGGTCGGCAAATGGGTTAAACGCACGGCGGTTTCCACTTTATTGACATTCTGGCCGCCCGCGCCTGACGCGCGAAAAGTGTCAATTTTTATATCCCTGTCTTTAATTTCAATATTTTCGGTTTCCGGCAGTTCCGGAATAACTTCCGCTAAAGCGAATGAAGTATGGCGCATTTTTTCTGCGTCAAACGGCGAAATGCGCACTAAACGGTGCACGCCGGATTCGCTTTTAAAATAACCATAAGCCCAGTTGCCGATTATCCGGTAGCTGGCGTTTTTAATGCCGGCTTCATTGCCCGGGTTGCGGTCAACCAACTCGGCTTGCCAGCCCTTTTTCTCGGCAAAGCGCAAAAACATGCGCTCTAAAATTTGCGCCCAATCCTGCGCGTCCACGCCGCCGGTGCCGGCATGCAAGGAAATTATGGCATTACTTCTATCGTATTTTCCGGAAAATAAAACCTGAAACTCAAGCTGTTTAAAATCATTATTTAAATCATGATATTTTTTTTCCGCTTCACCTGCCACGCTAAAATCTTTTTCTCTAACCGCTTCAGCCACTAACTGCTCCAGTTCGGTAATCTTTTGCTTTAAATCTTCCCATTTATTGATTTCTTTTTCTTCATTTTCCGCCTCACGACTGACTTCCACCGCGCGTTCGCGATCCTGCCAAAAATCCGGCTTGGACATTTCAACTTTTAGTCCGCTGACTTTTTCTTTCTGCCGGTCCAGGTTAAAGCAACCCCCAGGTATCCAGGAGGCGTTCTCTTAATACTTCCAGGTTTTTTAATAGATTTTCCATGGTTTTATCTTACCTTTAAAAAGTCCCCCTTGTAAAGGGGAATTAAGAGGGTTAAATCAAGCGTGCATTTACCCCCTTTAATAAAGGGGGTAAGGGGGATTTTATCTGTCTTTACAAAATAACAAATAAAAAAGCCACAAATTTTTTAAATCAATCTGTGGCTGAATTTTCCGGTTACGCTCGGGTCGTATTTTTTACGCCGTAGCGACTAATCTGGCTTTTCTATAGCCGGGCAACAAAGCGGTTTTGTTTTTTTTGGCGCAAGCGGCTAAATCTTGGGGGGTACATCTGCCGGCGTCTTTTCTTTTCCTGCACCTGCTCGTGCCTTCAGCGCGGTTGCACAACTTTTTTCCGCCAAGCTTGGGATCTTCGCACATTTCTGCGGCTCCATAGCTTTGCGCTACCCGAACGCGCTGCTCTTGAAAATTTTTCTCAAGCATTTCACTCGCCTGATTGCAAAAAGGCTGGCTGCCCTCTCCTCCGTGCTCGCGATAATGCGCCCCGAGCTGATTCAATGTTTCTTGCAGTTCACTTGCCATAATCCTCTCCTCCTTTTTTTCGTTTAAGCCCAAACGATAATACCGCCATCCCTTTCTCTGGCCTCGATAAGACCCTTAATCCGCTGGCACTCCGTAGCGCTATGGTCTCCGCCGATAACCTTGGTGTCACAAACCGGACAAATATAATCGCCGCGCGCCGCGCGAATTCTTACCGCGCACTCCGCCATATTGCCTTCTATCATGCTCTTAATCCTCCTTTTCAATTAAAAATGAACATAAAAAAACACCACCCGTTCTCCTGGTGGCTTATAATCAATCTGATTTATCTTGAGATTAAATTATACGAAAATAAGCCGCCCGACCGGGTAGTAACAACAATGAGGCCAACAACATGTTTTTTCTAACGGCTAGATTCATATATTTAATAAAATTATTATATCATAACCGCAAAAAAATGCAAGTCTTTACTTCATTTCCTCTAATTTTACTTTTACAACCTTCTCTTTCCCCTGATGCATAACACGCAAAGTGATTTCATCGCCTGGCTTAAATTTAACCACCAGATTGGCCAGCAGGTTTTCCTCGGTTATTTTTTGGCCAGCCTGTCCTGAGCCGCCCGAAGGATTGATTTCCAAAATTATATCATTTTCCACTAACCCGGCTTTGTCCGCCGGACTGCCCGGAATTACCGCCAAGTCGGTCCGATTTTGGCCCCGAACAATAATCGCGCCATAATCAACCGATAATTTATTAGCATCAGCAATCGCCTTGTTAATTATGACATATCTAACGCCCAGCCAGGGCCTGACAATGCGACCGTTTTTTTGCACACTCTCAATCGTACTTTTGACTTCATTTATTGGTATGGCGAAGCCGATATTCTGCGCGCCTTGCGCCATGGCCGTATTGATGCCGATAACCTGGCCGGCGATATTAAGTAGCGGGCCGCCAGAATTGCCAGGATTAATTGAAGCGTCTGTCTGAATAACATTTATCAATTGTTCATTGCCAATGCCGGCGCCGCCGGCCGTGACCGAACGCGCCAGGCCGGAAATCACGCCGGTAGAAACCGTGTTCCTGAATTCGCCCAAAGCATTGCCGATGGCGATGACGCTTTGTCCGACTTTCAGGTTCGCGCTGTCGCCCAATTCCACGGTCGGCAAATTATCTTTTTCAATTTTTAAAACCGCTAAATCGTTTAAAGCGTCGCGGGCCAAAACTTTAGCCGGATATTTGGCCTCATCATTCATTAAAACCGTGTATTCGGCCGCTTGGTCCAAAACCACATGCCGATTAGTGATAATATAGCCGTCGGCGGAAACGATAAAGCCGGTGCCGCCGCCGATTTCGGTTTTTTCCGTGCCGTTCTGCCGGTACTGCGGCACGGCTTGCTGGCCGAACAGGTCGTTAAAATCCTGGCCAAAAAATTCACGGAAAAATTCCGAGCCGAAAGGATTGGAATAATACTGCTCAATTTTCGGTAAATCTTTAGTCACAATAATGCTCACCACGGCCGGCGCCACCTTGTCCACGGCCGAAATCACGGCCGATTCCTCGGTTACGGTTATGACTTTTCCCTGGCCGCCGCTAATTACTCCCCAAAGGTTTTTTAGCCGGCCGTTAGCCAAACTGCCGGCCCAAAAGCCCATGGCCGCGCCAAAAACCGAACTGACCAAAACCGAAGCGATTAAAATAGTTACCAGTAATTTTTTATAATTATTCTCCATATATTTAAATATAATTAAATTAGCCTAATCATGGCCTTACTCATATTATATATTATACGAATTACTGGTCAATTTTGTTGCGCCTGGCTTTTACCCGGTCATTTTTGGTTAGCTGCGTCTTGCGCAAACGCACGCTTTTGGGCGTCACCTCCAAATATTCGTCTGCCTTCATTATACTCAAGCCCCGTTCCAGGGTAATTTCGTAGGGCGGAGTTAATCTAATGGCTTCATCCGCGCCCGAGGCTCGCATGTTGGTTAACTGCTTGCCTTTAATCGGATTTACATCCAAGTCATTGCCTTTGGCCACGTTGCCGATGACCAGGCCTTCATAAACTTCGGTGGTGGCGCCGATATATAGCTGGCCTCGTTCCTGCAGATTCCATAAAGAAAAAGCCAAAGCCTTGCCGCTAGCCAGGGAAACCATGGAACCTGGCTCGGTTTTTACGATCTCGCCCGCTTGCGGTTTAAAGCCGGCTGAATGCGTTGAAATAATGCCCTCGCCCCTGGTATCCACCATAAACTCGCTCCGATAACCTAGCAGCCCCCTAATCGGAATTTCAAAAACCAGCCTGACCCCGGCGTGCTCCGGTTTCATTTCTTTTAAGAGCCCTTTGCGCTTGGACATTTTTTCTATGATGATACCGGACATTTCTTGGGGAACATCAATAGTTATTTCTTCAAACGGCTCTAATTTAACGCCATTGACTTCTTTAATAATTACCGTGGGCTGGGAAACTTGCAGTTCAAAACCTTCGCGGCGCATATTTTCCAGTAAAATAGCGACATGCAGTTCTCCCCGGCCGTAAACTTTATAATAATCTCCGGCGCTGAAATCAATTTTTAATCCCACGTTCACTTCCAGCTCTTTTTCCAACCTTTCTTTAATTTGCCGGCTGGTGACGTATTTGCCTTCGCGCCCGGCGAACGGCGAATTGTTGACCAAAAAATTCAAAGAAATCGTGGGCTGGTCGATGGTAATGGCGGGCAAAGCCGCCTGCTCGGCTGACGCGCAGATAGTTTCGCCGATATAAATATCCGGCAAACCGGCGATCATCACAACGTCTCCGGCCGCGGCCGCCTGGACTTCTTTTCTCTTTAAACCTTCAAAAGTGAATAGTTTAGAAATTTTTCCGCTCCTAATAGCGCCCGCCGGGTTTTTAATTATAACGTTGTCAGACTGTTTAACCACGCCCTCGTAAATCCGGCCGATGGCTAACCGGCCGATAAAATTATCATAGGCCAGATTGAACGGCTGAATTCTTAAGGGCAGCTTCAGGGCGGCTTTAGTCGAGGCCGGTTTGACTTTTTCCAAGACAACGTCCAAGAGCGGATTTAAATTATCGCTTTGGTCTTTCATGGTCTTTTTGGCAATGCCCTGCCGGGCGATGGCGTAGACGACCGCGAAATCAAGCTGCTTATCATTAGCGCCAAGGTCCAAAAACAATTCATAAATTTTTTCCAAAGTCCAGTCCACTCTGGCCGCCGGCTTATCAATTTTATTGATTACCACAATCGGCCTAAGCCCCAGCTCAAGAGATTTTCTTAAAACGAATTTGGTCTGCGGCATAGGCCCTTCTTGCGCGTCTACCACGAGTATCACCGAGTCGATCGACCTTAGTACCCGCTCAACTTCCGAGCCGAAATCGGCGTGGCCGGGCGTATCCACGATGTTTATTTTCGTACCCTTATATAAAACCGAAGTATTTTTCGAATAAATCGTTATGCCCCTTTCCAGTTCCAGGGCGTTTGAATCCATGCTGACGCCCGCCAGAGCCATGCCGGTCTGCCGCATCAGGGCGTCGGTTAACGTGGTTTTTCCATGGTCTACATGGGCGATAATGGCAATATTTCTTATTTCCATATAGCTTTAAAAACAAAAAGCGCCCTTTGGCGTCGGGCAACTTTATTTCATACTCTACCATGTGTTTAATAAAAAGTCAATTGCCATACCCGCCTAACCGACCGTCGCTTCTGACCACCCGGTGGCAAGGCGCGCGCGGCGCATCCGGATTTTTACCGCAGGCATTGCCCACGGCGCGCGCGGCTTTAGGTTTTTCCAAATATTTAGCAATCTCTTTATAAGTCGCAACTTTCCCGCGCGGAATTAATTTTAGCGCCGCCCAAACTTTTTTATTAAATCCAGCCGACCGCATATTATTTATTATTTAATAGTCCCTTAACCTGCGCGGGCAATTTATTTATATCCACATTATCTAAATTTAAATTGCCGGCTGAACCGTTTAATAAACTTGAGATAGAGTTGTTGCTTCCGGACTGAATGCCCAAAACATCTTTGTATTGGTCAAACACACCCTTAAGTAGCGGCGGCAAATAAATGATGCTTAAGACGATTGGCACGACAATTAATAAAAGATAAATCACGCTAATAAATTTTTGAAAGGTTATGTAGCCTTTTATTTTTCTAGTCATGGCATAAATTTCCTTGGTCATTTCCAGATTTTGTTCAAGTAATTTTTTTATTTCTTCGTCCATAAAAATATATGTCATTGCGAGAAGCGTCAGCGACGAAGCAATCTCGCGAATGTCTAGTTAGTATTGAGGTAGCTATCTAAAATGAAATTTATTGTTCGTGAGATTGCTTCGTCGCCTGATTACAGGCTCCTCGCAATGACAAAACACTATCTTACTTCGCACTTCTTTACAAACTTCTTGCCAATCTCCGCCAGCGCCTTCAGCTGCCGCGCGTTGTAAGGCACGCGGCCTTCCAGCTCCCGCTCCACCAAGGCGATATTACTTTTAAAATTTTGCAAATACCATTTGTCCGCGCCCTTAATGATTCTGCCCATGGCCGCGATGTCATCTTTATTAATCAGGCCGGGCACTACCGTGGTCCTGAATTCATAAGACCGGTCCGACCGCATTATCAGTTTAACACTTCTGCGGATTTTTTTAAAATCAGCCTTAACTCCGGTTACCTCCTTATATTTATTCTCCGGCGCTTTTAAGTCCATGGCGATATAGTCAACCAGCTTTTCTTTTATCAACTTTGCCAATACTTCCGGATGACTACCATTAGTGTCTAATTTCACCAAAAAACCCAAAGCTTTAATTTTCCGGATAAATTCCGGCAAATCTTTCTGCAGACAGGGTTCGCCGCCGGTAAGCACCACCGCGTCCAGTTTGCCGGCGCGCGACTTAAGAAAAACAAAAAGCTCATCCTGATTTATTGTCGGATGAACTTTTTGTTGCTCGCCGTTTTTCAGGTGAGCATATTTTGACTTGCTGACCTCTGTGGGCCAGACAAGCATGGGGTTATAGCAAAATTGGCAGCGAAAATTGCATCCTTTGGTAAAAACAATGGCGCTAACACGGCCCGGATAATCCAATAGGCTGAATTTTTGCAAACCACCAATAATCATAACCAGACAATTTAAGCCTTAAGCTTGATTGACCTTAAAGGTTTTGCGATTGTGGTACTCGGCTTGTTTGCCGTCGTTCCACTGGCCGACCGGCCTTAAATAACCGACTACCCTTGAATAAACCTCGCAAGCTGTTCGCTTAGTCTCAATGGGGCTCATAATTTTATTTATTATTAAAATTATTAAATTAAAGCGTGCTCGATTTCTCTGGCTACTTCCTCCTTGGGCGTATAGCCGATCTCCTCATCGCATTTAGGGCAGAAAAAATGCTCGCCGGCCAGATAGCCGTGCTTGGGGCAGACCGAGAAAGTCGGCGTGATGGTAAAATACGGCAGCTGGTATTTATTAACGATTTTTTTGACCAGACTTTTGACCGCGTCCGCGCTGGGCAGAGCTTCGCCGATAAAGCCGTGCAGCACCGTGCCGCCGGTATATTTGGTCTGAAGTTCATCTTGTAAATCCAAGGCTTCAAACATGTCGGTGGTATAGTTGACCGGCAACTGGCTGGAATTGGTGTAATAGGGCGAGGCTTTACCCGCTTGGACCGCTGCTTCGTTGGCTACGATAATGTCCGCGTATTTGTCTTTGTCAATCCGCGACAGGCGTCTGGTCACGCCTTCGGCCGGCGTGGCTTCCAAATTGTATAAATGATTGGTCTTGCCCTGATAATCCAAAACTTTATTCCTCAGGTGATCCAATATCTGCAAAGCGAATTCCCGGCCTTCTGGCGTGGCCAGGCTTTTTCTTAGGGGCGCGAAATTTAATAAAGCCTCATTCATGCCGATAATGCCAATGGTGGAAAAATGGTTTTTCCAGTAGCCGCCGAAACGCTCTTTAATGTTGTTTAAATAATATTTGGCGTAAGGATAAAGTCCCTTGTCGGTTAGCTCTTCCAATAAACTACGCTTGATCTCCAGGCTTTCCGAAGCCACTTGCATTAAATTGTCCAACCGCTCGTAAAACTCCTCTTTGCTTTTGGAAAGATAGCCCAGCCGCGGCAGATTAATGGTAACCACGCCGATAGAACCGGTTAGCGGGTTGGCCGCGAACAGTCCGCCGCCGCGCTTTCTTAATTCTCGGTTATCCAGCCGCAGGCGGCAGCACATTGAACGCGCGTCTTCCGGATTCATGTCGCTATTAACAAAATTGGAAAAATAAGGAATGCCGTATTTGGCCGTCATCTCAAAAATTTTAGTGGCCACCGGCGACTCCCAGTTAAAGTCGCGGGTGATATTGTAAGTCGGGATGGGAAAAGTGAAGACTCGGCCCTTGGCGTCGCCCTCCATCATCAACTCGGCGAAAGCCAGATTAATCATGTCCATTTCCGCCGGAAAATCTTTATATTTTTCCGGCATGACTTTGCCGCCGATAATCACGTTTTCCTCGCCCGTGGTCGGGCCGGGCGTTAAATCCATGGTGATGTTGGTAAAGGGCGTCTGAAAGCCCACCCGGGTCGGCACGTTGATGTTAAATAAAAATTCCTGCAAAGCCTGCTTAACGTCCTTATAGCTTAAATTATCGTGGCGCACGAACGGCGCTAGGTAAGTGTCAAAATTGGCGAAAGCTTCGGCGCCGGCCACCTCGCCCTGCAAAGTGTAGAAAAAATTAATGATTTGCCCCAGGGCGGTGCGCAGATGCTTGGCCGGCTTGGCCTCAACTTTGCCGGCCACGCCGCCGAAGCCGCGGATTAACAACTCGCGCAAATCCCAGCCGGCGCAATAAGCGGCCAAAAGCTGCAAATCGTGCAAATGCAAATCCCCGCCTTTGTGAGCTTCCCTGATATTTTGCGAATAGACTTGGTTAAGCCAATAATTAGAGGAGATGGCCGAAGCCAGATGGTTATTTAGGCCCTGCAGGCTATAGCTCATGTTGGAGTTTTCCCTGACCCGCCAGTCGCTTTGGTTTAAATAGCCGGCCATCAACTCGTCCGAATCAATCATGGACTTCATCTCGCGCAATCTGGCGCGCTGGTCGCGGTAAAGAATATAAGCTTTGGCGGTTTTAATCTGGCGGTTCTTGATTAAAATTTCTTCCACCAGGTCCTGGACTTCTTCCACGGCCGGAATGCTTCTTGAATGAAATTTCTCGTTTAACAGCACCACCACCTGGTCAGCGAACTTCTGCGCCAAATACATGTCAGCCTTGCCCACGGCTTCGGTGGCCCCGTAAATCGCGTTAACAATCTTTTCCTTATCAAACGGCGCGATTTCGCCGGAACGTTTTAAAATTTGCGTCAAATTATTTTCCATATTACTTCTTTGTCATCCCGGGCTTGACCCGGGATCCAGTTCCCTTACTTTTTAATAATTTATTCAACTCTCTTCTAAATTCATGCGCGTCTTTGAATGATTCATAGACCGAGGCGAAGCGGATATAGGCCACTTGGTCAACGCGCTTCAGATTTTTCATGACAATTTGCCCGATCTGGTCAGAAGTTACCTCATTTTTCCTTAAAATTTGCAAGTCGCGCTCAATCGAGTTAATCAGCTTTTTAAAGCTGTCCTCGGTGATGGGCCGTTTTTCCAGCGCCCGCCTTAGCCCTTTAACGATTTTTTCGCGCGTGTAGGTTTCTTTACGGCCGTCGCGCTTGACCACGATTAAGTCCAATATTTCCACTTCTTCATAGGTGGAGAACCTGAAGCCGCACTTCAAACATTCGCGCCGCCGCCTGATGGACAGGCCGTCGGAGGCCACGCGCGAGTCGATTACTTTTGAATCTTCATAATAGCAGACGGGACAACGCATATTTATTGCCGCCCCCTTTAACAAAGGGGGTTAGGGGGATTTAACCAACAAAAAAAGCACCTATTGGCACGGGGTTCAGTTAAAAGTGCTTTAGCGGCCACCTGGGGCAATTAACCATATCTTGTAGTAGCTAATTTAATTATACCACTAGATATAGTATAGTCAAGCTTTAACCAGTTTGGCTAATTTTAGAATATTTTTAAAAAATTATTAAGACATTTTTTATTTTTCTTTCCAGCTTTTCCGTTTTGGCCTGTGGATATGTGGATATGTCTCCCTCTCCTTGCCAAGGAGAGGGTTGGGGTGAGGTCTTCATCTATATATCACCTGCACCCTGCCCACTTCCCCGCTTTGGAGGCGCACCTTAATGCCGCGCGGATGATTGACTGAATTGGTTAAAATATCGGCTACGATGCCCTGGGTCAGCTCGCCCGTGCCCTGATGATGCTTTTGTATGATAGCGACACGCAATCCCGTTTTTATATTTTTCCTATCTTGTCCATTCATAATTTATAATTCAACTTTACCATTCTTAAGCCAATATTTCAACTTTGGGAAAATAAAAACACCCCTGCCGGGGTGCTTAATATATAAGGAAATGGATTCCGGCTCGGAGGCCGGAATGACAAGCGAAGGACTACATCATTTTTTTGCGGATAAAGGCCGGAATGCCAAGTTCGTCGTCTTCGGCCTCTTCTAGACCTTTCTTTTGCGCTGGTTCGGCCTGGGCCTGCTTTAAAGGCGAAATTTTGCTTTTCTTTTTTAACAGGTCCTTTTTATCTTTTTCCTCTTCCGCGCTGATATAGGGATTGGGCGTATAGGCTCGTTCCGAAGAAATCGCCTCGGAAACGCCCACGCGCCGGCCGTCAAAGCCAGTCGCTATCACGGTTATTTTAATTTCATCTTTATATCTTTCATCAATCACGGCGCCGAAAATAATCTTAGCGTCTTCATCGGCCGAACTAGTCACCACTTTGGCCGCTTCATTAACTTCATGCATGCTTAAATTGGGCCCGCCCACGATGGTGAAAAGAATGCCGCGCGCGCCTTCAATGGAAAGTTCCAATAAGGGCGAGCTGATGGCGGCTTTAGCCGCTTCAATGGCTTTATTTTCGCCCGAGGCCTGGCCGATACCCATCAAAGCCGAGCCAGCGTTGGCCATAACGGCTTTAACGTCGGCAAAATCAACGTTTATTAAGCCGGGCGCGGTAATCAGTTCGGAAATTCCTTGCACGCCTTGGCGCAAAACTTCGTCCACCACCATAAAGGCGTCGAGTAGCGAAGTTTTTTTATCGATGACTTGCAATAATTTATCGTTGGGAATGGTAATAATGGTATCAACTTTATCGGCCAATTCGGATAAGCCGCGCTCGGCGATATTTTTTCTCTGCGCGCCTTCGAAAGAAAACGGCTTGGTCACCACGGCCACGGTCAAAGCGCCCAGGTCGCGGGCGATTTCGGCGATGATGGGCGAAGCGCCCGTGCCGGTACCGCCGCCTAAGCCGCAAGTCACGAAAACCATGTCCGCGTCTTTTAACATGTCGCGAATATCGTTCTGCGCCTCTTCGGCCGAACCTTTGCCCAGTTCCGGATTCATGCCCGCGCCCAAACCGCGGGTAATGGTTTTACCGATATGAACCTTTTTTGAAGCCTTATTGTAGTGCAGGGCCTGGACATCGGTATTGACCGCGATGAATTCCACGCCGCGGATGCCGCAATCAATCATGCGATTAACCGCGCTGCCGCCCGACCCGCCGACGCCGATGACTTTTATTTTGGCAAAGGTTTCCACTATGGGTTTTACTTCCGCCATATTTATAAAAAAGAGATTAGAAATTAAGCTATTTTTATTTTAGCCTATTATTAAAAATTTATCAAGAGCCGAAAATCCGGGTCAAAATTATGAGCTGTATAAAACTTTTATACACCCCGCTTTAAGGAATCAGCGAGCTGAACCATTGCTTGATTTTCTCCAGAGTCTTGCCGGCCGCGCCGCTTCCCGGCCAGCTCAGTCTTGAGCCTTTGGCGCCTTTGGTTAATTGGTTGCCCCAAGCCACTAACCCCAGAGCGGTCAGATAATTTACGTCATTGACTTTATCAATGACCAAAGGCACATTTTTATTTACGCCCAAACAGGCGGGCAGGCGCAATTTGTTTTTAGCCGCCGCCACGATATCAGCCAACTTGGCGCCGCCGCCGATTAAAAATACTCCGGCCGGGAGCATCCCACTGCGGTCGATTTTTTTCAGTTCATTGTCAATTTTTTCAAAAATTTCTTCTACCCGCGCTTCAATGATTTCGGCCACGTATTTTCGGGAAACTGTCATACTTTCCTCCAAAACGTTTTCTTCCTTAGCCAGCTCCGAAACGTCCACCTCGTCCTTTTTGCCGTATTTATCGCTTCTGGCCGAACCATATTCCAATTTTATGCGCTCGGCCAAATTAATCGGGCACCTTAGCCCGATGGCCACGTCGGAGGTGATATGTTCCGAGCCGATCGGGATGACCGCGGCGTGCAACAATTCGCCTTCCTCAAACACGGCCAAAGAGGTGGTGGCGGAACCGATATTGATTAAAGCCGCGCCCAATTCCTTTTGTTTGGGCCCGATTACCACCTCACTCGCGGCCAAAGGCGACAACACCAAATCCTCAATTTCCAAGCTGGTGCGGTAAATGGCTTTGGTTAAATTTTTTATCTGGCTACTTAATCCCTGAATAATTAAAGTTTCCACTTCCAGCCTGACGCCGGTCATGCCGATCGGGTCTTTAATGCCTTCCTGATTGTCCACGGTAAATTTCACCGGAATGACGTGCAGAATTTCATAATTAGGCGGCACGGACAAAGCCTGGGCCGCTTCAATCGCCCGATTGACGTCGTCTTCGGTGATTTCATTGTCGCTTCGCCCGACGGCCACCACGCCATGGCTTTTTTCGCACTTTAAATTCGGGCCGTTGATGCCCACCCAGACGTTGGTAACCGGCACGCCGATCAATCTCTCGGCTTTTTCCAGGCAGGCCGAAATCGCCGAAGTGGCGTCTTCAATCGAATTGACCACGCCGCGGTTAATGCCTTCGGCCGGCACGGTGACCGCGCCCAAAATCTGCAATTGTTCCCCGGAATCTCTCAAGGATTTCTGCCCGACCACTAATCTAATGGCGGTTGAACCGATGTCCAGTCCGGCGATAATGTTATCTTTCATAATATGATTATTATACTAAAAATTTTTAAAGCTGTCCAAATAATTTATACAGGTGCGGCCAAAAAATTATCGCGCCGACTATAATCGCGGCCAAAGAGGATAAAAGCACCGCGGCCGCCATGATATCTTTAATTTCTTTGACATAACTGTTAATTCTGGGTTTTAAAACGTCGGTAATGCGCTCCACCGCGCTATTGGCGATTTCCGCCACCAGCACCAAGCAAATCACCAAAATCAAAACCAGCCACTCTCCCGCCTCAATTTCAAAATAAACGCCCAAGCTTAAAACCACTAAGCTGGCTAAGGTCTGAATCTGTAAATTTTGCTCTTCGCGAAAAGTTTTCACCAACCCCTTGACGGCATAGCCGAAACTTTTGAATAATCTACCCACTCTTATCATAAATTATTTTTAATAAACTCTTCCCCCAATTTCATCATCTTCAGCCGGCCGGCTTCAGTTTTATCGTCATAACCAACTAAATGCAAGAGTCCGTGGACCAAAACGAAAACCAGTTCCTCTCTAGCGCTATGGCCGTACGACTTGGCTTGCCGCTTGATCTGAGCATAATCCAGCACCAACTCGCCCAATAAATCGCCTTCGCCGGCTTGCCCTGTTAAATTGCCCTTAGCATTATTTAATAGGGCGAACGCTAAAACATCGGTAGTCTTATCCAGGCCGCGGTAAAGCCGGTTCAGTTTTTTCATTTCCGCGCCGCTGACAAAAGCCACGGATAATTCCCGGCCACTAACCTTATAAACGCTAGCGAATTTTTCCGCCGCCGACTTCACCAACTTTAAAGCTAGCCCGCAATTTGCCTTATTATTAATCTCCACCATCTCATTTTAAGGTAAAAGATTTAATCAGCAGCTGATAAATATTAGGGTACTCTAGGAGACTACTTTCCCCCGGATTATAGGTCAGGCTGAAAATATAATTTTTCTTATCATCCATCAGATACAAAGTCAAGCCGTCCCGGCTTTTCAGGCCTTGCCAGCTATCGCCGCTCACCCGGTCGGTTTCCTTGACCGCGCTAACGACCAGCTGCTCCACATACCATTGGTCAAGCGTTTGCCTGGCGGCGTTGGGCTGAACCACGATTTGGATAAATTGATTGTCGGCTGATTTAAACATCACCGAATCATCGCCGCCATTAGTGCTCTCTTGCCATGACTGGGGGTAAAGCACATTATAACTAAAGGTTTTATTCTCATAAGAGACAATCGTCGGATTGTCCGTTAATTTGCCCCGACTGGCCGGGTCATATAGGTTTAACAGCTCGGCTCCGTCGGCATAACCATCGCCGTCCGAATCCGGAATCAAGGAGTTTGTGCCCAAAAGACCTTCTTCCTTGTCGGTCAAGCCGTCGCTGTCGCTATCCGCGGCTGGTATTAGGTCGGCGGCGACTGCTTCGGACACGGCTTCAGGAGTGGTGGTGGCGGTGGTAGTGGCCAAACTTTCATCAGTCGGCAGGGTGGCTAATTCGGGGGTAGTGGTTGCCGGGGCAACGCTTTCCGGCGCGGTCCCTGCTTCAACTTGCTCTAGCTGTTCAGTTAAAGTTGGTTCGGTTACTTCAGCCGTCTCGGTCGCGCTCGGCGGCCGGAATAAAAAATAATAAAGCGCGGCGGAAATGATAATTAAAAACGCCACGCCGCCAGCGATAATGGTCAGGCCGACGATTTTGGCGCTGTTCATTTTGTCTGCCTGGTTGCGAAACCGCTCCGGCATGGCATGAATGGAGACATTATCAATGGTAATCTGCTTCTCCGTTACCGGCCCAGAAACCGCTAACTCCGGCCTGGCCTCGGCCGTGGATTTTTTTCTAAAAAAATCAAAAATATTCATAAATTTTCTCTTGTTTTCTTGTTCTATGGATTTATTTCTAAAAGCTTGCCCTGGCCTTTGGGATTATAACCGCCGGCGATTTCTTCGCCATCCTTGTAACCATCGCCGTCGGTGTCGGAATTTAGCGGGTCAGTCTGGTAGACTTTGACTTCTTCGCGGTCAGTCAAGCCATCCTGGTCCGAATCAATATTGTTGGCATTGGTGCCCAAAGCGGCCTCTTCTTCATCAGTCAAGCCGTCTTGATCGCTATCCAGTCGCTCCGGCACGACGGCAGTTTCGGCCGGCTGGCTCGGTTCAGGAGCAGTTGTTTCGGCCGGCGGCTCCGGCGTTACCGTCTCCAGGCTGGTCTTTTCGGTTTCGGTCTGAACCGGCGGGCTAACCGGCGCGGTCTTATCGCCGGCAAAAAACTTTAAGCCAAAATAACCGCTAATGGCGACAACTAAAACCACGGCCAGCGAGCCGAAAATCAGCCCCTTTCTATTTTTCCAGGTCTGCTCTTCCGGAATCACCGTGGCATAGGACGGCGTGTTGGCCGGCCTAGGTTGAAAGACTTCCGGCTTACCGGTTTTGTCAACTTCGGCGAACATGTCTTCGGCCTTGGCCTCCCCCCTGACAAGGGGGGTTGGGGGGGTTGCGTTTTGCGCGGTTTGCTTATCCAAATCATCAAACATAAAATTATAGCTGTCATTGCGAGGAGCGTCAGCGACGAAGCAATCTCACGAATTATTTAAAATTCATCATACGTGAGATTGCTTCGCTCCTTTCAGTCGCTC
>Ga0210018_1000392_pt1 | contig 22005 bp, 28 predicted proteins | sample CryGeyCG2014_010_2_FD_183967 | JGI IMG/M metagenome (GOLD analysis project Ga0210018, IMG submission 183967) | Groundwater microbial communities from aquifer - Crystal Geyser CG09_land_8/20/14_0.10 (SPAdes) (version 2) | ecosystem: Environmental > Aquatic > Deep subsurface > Groundwater | place...
AGAAAATTGCGGCGGTGCAGACGGGACATGATATAATTATAATAGAAGATTTTAGAAGCATATGTATAACTGGTCTGTTGACGAAAATTATCTAAAGAAATTTCCCAAAAAGTATCGTCTTTGGCGGCTTGAACAGATGCTTTCTTACGGGCTTGACGGCCAAAAAATTAAAAGAAAAGAACTGCTGGAAAGTTGGGATTTTTTAAAAAATCGCCTTGATCCGCAAAGGAAAAGGTTTTTGGAGTTTTTGTTATGGAACAGACTATCTTAAATCCCTTTCAAAAAAAAACACTGGATTTTTTTAAAAAAACTTCCCTGTCAAAAAAGTTTTATTTAAGCGGCGGAACGGCTTTGGCGGAAGTTTATCTTCATCATCGGTATTCTGAAGACTTGGATTTCTTTACTGCAGAAGAATTGAATCTTGAAGAATTGAAAAGGTTTTCTAACTTAGTGGCTAAAAAAAATCACATTCAAAAAATTGAGTTTCAGCACGGCTTTGGCCTATACACCTTTTTTATGAAAGACAAACAAAGGGTTAACAAAATTGACTTTGGGCAATATCCTTTTGAACCAATTGAAGAACTGGTTAAATTTAACGATATAAAGGTGGAAAGTTTATTTGACATCGCTGTTAATAAAGCCCACACAATTGCTTTTAGACCAAGGTTGCGGGATTTTATTGATTTGTATTGTATATTACAAGAAAAGAAGGGATGGACTATTGACGATTTACTTCAAAAAAGTTTCGAGAAATTTGAGATGAGGGTTGACGCTCTCCAGTTGGGAACTAACTTGATTCAAGTCAAGACACTGGCGGATATGCCGGTAATGATTAAAAAAATTAACTTGCAAGAAGTTCAAAAATTTTTTCTCGAAAAAGCAAAAGCTCTGAAAACAGAGGTTTTAAAATGATGCTCTTGGAATGAATATCCCAAATATTATTTAAACGACTGGAGCTACAAGTGTTTATTTAATTGGGTATACTTATTTTGATGGATAATATTAATTTTAATGAATTACTGAAAAGAAAATGGAAGCAGAAAAAGTTTGTTTGTGTAGGTTTGGATTCTCAATATGTGAAGATTCCAGAGACAATTAGAAAAAATGTTAATACCAAGGAAGCAATAGAGAAATTTAATAAAGAAATTATTGATGCGACACACGATTTAGTTTGTGCATATAAACCCAACATTGCCTTTTATGAAGCTGAGGGGACAGAAGGTTTGACGGCTCTTATAGAAACAACTTCATATATTCATAAAAAATACCCAGACATTCCCGTAATTTTAGATGCAAAAAGAGCTGATATTGGGAGCACCAACGAAGGTTATGCCAAGGCAATTTTCGATATTATTGGAGTAGATGCTGTAACTATTCAACCGTATTTAGGTAAAGAGGCAATAGAACCCTTTTTAGAGAAAGAGGATAAAGGAATAATTATCCTTTGTCGAACATCTAACCCTGGTGCGGGGGAATATCAAGATTTAATTGTTGAACACTCAATATTAGGGAAAGTCCCTCTTTATCAAGCTGTCGCATATCAGGTTGCCAATGATTGGAATAAAAATAATAATTGTTGCTTAGTTGTTGGTGCAACATACCCCGAGGAATCGGCTATAATTAGAAAAATAGCACCAAATTTGCCATTTTTGATTCCTGGGATTGGGAAACAGGGCGGCGATATTGAAAAAGCCGTTGCTGCAAGCAAAGATAAAAGAAACGAAGGGATGATTATTAATTCATCAAGAGGGATTATTTTTGCTTCGCAAGAAAAAGATTTTGCTCAGGCAGCAAGAAAAGAAACAGAAAAGTTAGACAACGAAATTAAAAAATATTTATAACCCTGCCTTGAAAGGAGGTGTTAAAAATGGGTGTTGAACACGGAATAAAATTAGTAACGGTGATTTTTCCTAAAACTGGAAAGACTCTTCAGGCTGAATTAATCAATGCACAAGATATAAAAAATGGTGGAACTTATTTGGTAGACCGAGACCATAACGCAGATATAATTGTAAAACCAGTAAGTAGCCAGCCCTTACCGGAAGGCGGATGGCAGTTAAAAGAATAAAAATGTCTGTATTATCTAAGAGTCAAAAAGAATTAGCCCTTAGTTTGTTTGACGCTGGGGTTATTAAGTTTGATTTCGAGAAAGGATGGCGATTGAAGCTTCACGAGACCAACCCAGACGCCCCTTTGTCACCATTCTATATTGACTTAAGGAAGTTACAATCTCATTTAGAGGTTAAGTCTAAAGCAGTATTAACTATCGTTGATTTAACTAAGGAAGTTAAATATGACTATATTGCTGGTATTCCACTGGCTGCAGTTGCACTGGCGTCTTCCCTTGCTGATAAAACTGGTATACCTCAGATAACGCCAAGAATGGACAAGAAAACACACGGGGAAGCGAAAACCATTGATGGGGATTATGAAAAAGGGAAAACAGTTTTAGTGGTTGATGATTTGGTGACGAGTGCGGACAGTAAGCTGGAAACAATTAAAGTTTTAGAAGATTGCGGGTTAGTGGTAAAGGATATTGTTGTAATGTTTGACAGAGAACAAGGAGGAGCTGAACAGTTGGCAGAAAATGGTTATAAACTTCACTCGGCATTGAAAATTAAACCAACACTAAATTTTTATGCCGACATAGATAAAATTTCTTTAGAACAGTTAGAAAGAACCTTAAACTATTTGATCGATCCTCTTGGCAAAAAATAATTTTTAAACTTCTTTCCCTTTGAGATGATAAAATTGAGTAATGACTTTTGAGTTAGTTTTAATTGTAGGAGTAATTGTTGCGGGGTTTGGGGTAGTATTAGTTTTCCTAAATAAAAAACTGTCTTCAAAAAATTCTGATGAGACATTGATTTCCTGGCTTAAGACTATGCAAAGTTCGCTGGATACCAGGCTTGATAGTGCCACTCAGTTAATGGGGCAAATTAGACAGGACGCGGGCCGGTTTGCTGAGCTTTCGCTGTCAATGAAAAATCTGCAGGATTATTTAAAAAGCCCAAAACTGCGGGGAAATATTGGTGAACAAGTATTAAAAGATTTAATTTCACAGATGTTTCCCAAAAACTCTTTTTTTCTGCAATATCAATTTAAAAGTGGTGATAAAGTGGACGCGGCGATAAAGACCGATGCCGGCATTTTGCCGATAGATTCCAAATTTCCAAGTGAGAATTTTCAAAAAATGATGGCGGCGGAGAATGAAGAAGAAAAAGGCATAGCCAGAAAAGATTTTGTCCGTGACGTCAAAAAACATATCAGTGATATTTCTCAAAAGTATATTTTACCTGAAGAGGGAACAATGGACTTTGCCTTAATGTATGTGCCGTCTGAACCGGTTTATTATGAAGTCGTTAATGAGATGGAATTAACCGATTATGCCAGAAAAAACCGTGTTTATCCGGTTTCCCCCAATACTTTATATGCCAATTTGCAGGTGATACTTCTTTCGTTTCAGGGAAAGGATATAGAGCAAAAATCGCATCGGCTCTTCGCAGTCTTGCGTGGAATTCAGAAAGATTACGGTAAATTGGGAGAGAATCTTGGCGTTTTAAACAGACACTTAACCAATGCCTACAACCAGATGGCTAATGTCGGGACAGACTATACTTTAATGGGGCAAAAATTGGAGTCTACAAAGAGCTTGGAAGAAGGCGATGAAATTCGGAAGTTGACATAAAATATTATGTATGATATTATATAAAATAATATGAATACACAAAATACAGCTGTTCCTAATTTTGTTTCTGTTTCGGATTTGCAGAGGAATTATCCCGGAATATTAAAACAGCTTAAAAAATCCCGAAAACCGCTTCTGGTGTTAAAAAATAATTGTTTGGAGGCGGTAATGCTTTCTGGCGAAGTTTATAGGGAGTTTCAAGAAAAAATTGTGGAATGGGAAGAAAAAGAAGCTTTGGACGCGGTTAAGAAGTATGAAAAAGCAAAAAAGGCAGACAAGCTGATAAAGATGAAAAATGTTGACGAATTATTTGAGTAACTGCAGTGTTAGAAGTTTTTTATTATCCGGAATTTATAAAATCAGCCGAAAAATATCGTGAACACCAAGATTTAGTCAAAAAGAAAATTAATTTATTCCTTCAAGATCCATTCAATAAGTCATTAAAAACACATAAGCTATCTGGTAAATTGTCTAGTTACTGGTCATTCTCAATTAATTATCATCTAAGGATTATGTTTGAGTTTATTGATAAAAAAACTGTTGGTTTAGTAGACATAGGAACACATGGGATTTATAGATAGTTCGATAATTATGAGGAAAGTCATGATTAGCGGGAAGTACAAACATTATAAAGGGAATTAGTATCAGGTGATTGCGATGGCTAAGGATAGTAAGAATCCGCAAAATAGCGGAAATTATAGAGCAATGCATCCAGAAGAATATGAGCAATAAAAGAAATGGCATATTGACAGAACGCTGTATAGCTGTATAATGTATATATGTTAAGAATGCAAATTTATTTACCTGAAAAATTAATTTTTGGTCTAAAAACCCGTTCTATTGTTGAGAATGTAAGCATGTCCGAAGTGATTCGTAGATGCCTTGAGGAAAAGCTTTCTGTCGGTAAAAGAGTTGATCCTATGAAAGAATTTGTCGGTAAGTTACATACAAAAAAGAAGACAAATAGTGTTAAATTAATAAGTGATTATTACAAAGGCAATTTAAAATGAAGGCTCTTTTGGATTCGGATGCTTTAATCGCCCTTTACTCTCCTTCAGATGCTCTTAGTAGAAGAGCGAAGATAATATACAAAAGACTTCTGGAAGAAAAAACTGAATGTTTTATCACTAACTTAGTTTTACAGGAGACAGCGACGGTTATCAGTAATAAATTTGGACAAGACCAGTCTTTGGAGTTCATAGACAGAATAGAAAAAATAGAGATAGAGCAGATTTTTGTAAACGAAAGACTAACAGTTAAGGCTTGGCATATTTTTAAAAGTCAAAAAAAGAAAGGAACATCCTTTATCGATTGTGCAAATGTGGCTGTTTTTGAGGAGATGGGGGCCGATATGATAATGAGTTTTGATAAATTTTATCAGAGAAAAGGATTAAAAACTTCTTCTTAATAAATGATGCCTAAACTAATCAATAAAATATCCAAAATGACTCGCGAGCAAGAGATTAAGGATGCTTTGAAAGCAATTAGGTGTTATGAAAGGGAAAAGAAAGCAGGGAAACTGAAAGTGGCCAGAACGGCTTCAGATTTTTTTAAATGAAGAATTGGATAAATGGGAAGATTGTGTTTCTAGGGAATCTTATATCCAAGATTTATTAAGTTGGTTAGAATTTGCTTAGATTTGCCCCAATCTTTTGCCAGTTCTTTCAGAAAATCAAAATTTATTTCTTGATCAGCCAATAATTTTAAGTCAGTGATATCTTTCTCACTAAACATTCTTGCTTTATGAACAATTAATTCTTCTAGCGGTTCGACATAAAGATTGATTCCCTGATAATTTTTTAATTAGCGACGGAAGAGAACTTTTATCCATGAGTAAATTTTATCATTTTTTAAGGTATAATTAAATGATTTCGGACATAGAATAAGGAGTCAATATGAATAATTTGGAGAATTTAAAAAAAGATTTAAGAAAATATTTAAGCAAATGAAACTTCATTTTTTAACTGGTAGTAAAAATAAATTTGAGGAAGTGAAAGCGGTTTTAGAAGAAGTGGAACAATTAGACATTGATTTACCGGAAATTCAGGAAATTGATGCAATAAAAATTATTAAGGCCAAACTTCTTGAAGCATTAAATCACCAGCAAGGGGAATTTTTGGTTATGCGAAAAGTCATGAAGAAATTTTCTTTTTTGAAGGATCGGTAAAAGGAAAAATTGCGAGCCCGAGAGGAGAAAACGGTTTTGGCTGGGATAAAATTTTCCAAGCCGACGGGTTTTCAAAAACATTTGCGGAAATGAGTTTGGAAGAAAAAAACAAAAGAAGCATGAGAAGAATTGCCCTAAATAAATTGAAGGAATTTTTATGGCCGAAGAATTAAGATTATTACCAATGTCTCCCTCCGATTATGTCAAGGAGACAATGGAAAGATTTGCCGGATGGGCGTGCGCGGGAGATGGTGATTCCCCTGCAGGAAATAATTGCCACAATATTTGTGATTATATGGTTAGGAAGTTGGAAGACACCTTGGTTTTCGCTTGGCAGGTTCCCCAAGAAGAAGAACAAATAAAAAGGGCACATCACAGTTTCTTAATGTTTGGCGGGGAAGGAAAGTGGGTTGCTGATGCTCAGTATTTGCAGTATGTTTCTGTAGCAGACAGAGGAGAACTTCCTACAATAATGTTTATTCCAATTATCGACAAAGAAACTTTTTGCCAAATATTAAAGATCCGGTTTAGGATACCTGAGGAATTCCATCACCTTTGGACGGATTTAGTTTTTGATAAACAGGGTTAAACTATGATGAGAGAAATTAAAATTGGCGGGAAATACAGGCATTACAAGGGAAATTTTTATGAGGTAATTGCGGTGGCTCGGGATAGTGAAGAACCGCAAAAAGAATTGGTTATTTACAAAGCTTTGTATGATTCGCCCGAATTTGGTAAGAATCAGGTTTGGGTTCGAGTAAAAGAAGATTTTTTGGCGAAAATTACCAAAGACGGAAAAAAATTTCTCCGGTTCGAAGAAGTTTAAAAAGTAATACAATTACTTTTGTGTGCGGAATAATCGGTCTTTATTTCAATAAACCCCAAAAAGCGTTTCCTTTGGCGCTTTGCGCCGCCGGAGGAGTCCAGCATCGCGGACAACAGGGAGCGGGTGTTGCCATAAAAACCAAAAAAGATTTGATCGTAACGAGAAGCGACGGATTACTGCGGCAGATATTTCCTTCGGCGGTTACTTCTTCTTTTGATGTTGAATCAAAATGGATTTTGGTTCATTGCCGGTATGGAACTTTCGGGGATTATGACGAAAGAAATTTACAGCCCTGTATCGTTAAAAATAAATCTTCTTTGGCGGCAATTGTCCACAACGGCGAGTTTACTTCGGTTAATGATTTGAAGAAAAAACTGCCGGTTAGTTTGGCGGAAGGGATTAGCGACACTTATGTTTTTAGCAAGTTTTTGGAAAATCAAAAAGGTAAAAACTGGGAGGAGAAATTAATAAAATCTCTTGAAAAAGCGAAAGGTGCTTATTCGCTGATTATGGGAGCGGAAGAAGAAATGTTTATCGCCAGAGATAATTTTGGAATCAGGCCGTTGATTATCGGTGAAATTGAAAACGGCTGGATTATTGCTTCGGAAACTCATGCTTTGGCTAAAATTCACGCAAATATAAAAAAAGAAGTTGCCCCGGGTGAAATTATCAAAATTTCCAAAGAAGGTTTAATCAGCCTCAAAAAAGGGGTGAAAAAAGCCGGTAATTTTTGCGATTTCGAATGGGCGTATTTTTCCCGGCCGGATTCGCTTGCCAATACCAATGAAGTCCAATCATTGGGAAACAAACCGGACTTGTGGTTGTCCTTTTCCAATTTCCGGAACAGATGCGGTAAAATTTTGGCCAAAGAATTTCCTATTAAAGCGGATTATGTTATCGGAATTCCGGATTCCGGTTTACCGGTGGCGACCGGTTACGCCAAGGCTTTAAGACTTCCTTACCAGCAGTATATTATCCGCGACCATTTTGACGAAAACGGATTGTTTAGGCTTTTTATGAGGGATGAACAAAAAAAGCAAATTCCCCAAAAAGTTTTGGGAAAATTGTCTTTAATTCCCGATTCGAAAATATGGAAAAATAAAATTGTGGTTTTGGCGGACGATTCAATTGTCAGAGGAAATGTTTCGGCGGAAATTACTAAGGCGGTTTTTCAAGCAGGCGCCCGCGAAGTTCATTGGATAATCGGTTTTCCGCCGGTGGCTTTTCCCTGTCATCTTGGGGTTAGCATCAGGACAAAAGAAGAATTGATTGCCGAAATTTCTCAAGACCCCAAAGAAATCGCTTTAAAAATCGGCGCCACTTCGGTGAACTACATCAGTAACGGCGGATTTATTAAAGCGCGGAAATTGTTTTCAAGATTGAAAAGACCAACCCAAAAAGAGAGAATCTTTTTGGAAAATGACGGCTGCGGCGGTTGCGTCACCGGAATTTATCCGATAGAAAAATGAATGATTTGAAGAATTTAAAAAATGACTTGAGAAGTTTTCAAAGGCTGGAGAAAGCGAAGATTTTGATGCGGTTTTTCAAGACCGGGAAAGGAGAATACGGGGAAGGCGATGAATTTTTGGGGCTGATGACGGATGAAACTCGGAGTGTGGCAAAGAAATATTTTGATTTACCACTTGCAGATATAAGCAAACTGCTTGCTTCGAAATTACATGAAGAAAGAGTTGTAGCGGTAATGATTTTAGCCAAAAGGCTTAATAAAGCTGATTTGTCAGGCAAAAAAGAAATTTACGATTTTTATTTTGAAAATATTTCCGGCATAAACAATTGGGATTTAGTTGACAGCTCAGCACCGATTATTGTCGGCGGGTATCTTTATTTGTCGGGTGAAACAAGAGAGGTTCTTTACAAGTTAGTAAAATCAAATAATCTGTGGAAGAAGAGAATTGCTATGATGGCAACTTTTTATTTTATTAAGGAAAGGGATTTTTCTGATGCTTTGAAAATTGCAGAAATTTTAGTTAATGACAGCCATGATTTAATTCACAAAGCAGTTGGTTGGATGCTGAGAGAAGTCGGCAACAGAGATATTGGGACGGAAGAAAAGTTTTTGGAAAAATATTACAAACAAATGCCTCGGACAATGTTAAGATACGCCATTGAGAAATTTCCTGAAGAAAAAAGACAGAAGTGTTTAAAAGGGAAAATTTAGTTTATGTTAAATTAGTTTATAACCTTGATTTTTGATGGTAAGGATTTTTTGAGTTTCTTGTGTTGTTGAAGCGAGTTTTTTTCTTAATCTTTTTATCAGCTGATCAAGTGTCAATTTCATTTATTTTGACGAAGTTTTTAAAATCGCTGTCAAAAGTGAATATAGTGTCAACTTTCAGGTGCTTCATTGTTTCTAAATGCAAACAATCAAATAAATTTAACTTATTTTTAGATTTTTGTTGAAAGAGAAGTTTATAAGACAAGGAAAAAATTTCTTTAGTGACGAAAAACTCTTCAATATTGCTTTTTTTAAATGAAGAGATAAATTTTTTAGTTACAATAACCCCGTTTGCTCTGAACAAGGCATTTACTGTCTCGGCGACAGCGATGTTAGATGTAATAAAAAAAGGAGAATGGGGTTCTGCATTTTTAATTATCTCTGCCGCTTTTGAGTGGAACAAGTCTTCGGAGTTGAATAAGGCAATTAAGAAACTGGCGTCAAAAAAGTAAGTCATTTCAAAGACTCTTCGAAATATTTGTCAAAATTTTTAGCAAAATCCTTTTTACCCAGAGGAACAGCATTTTTAGCCAACACAAGAGGACTGCCTCTTTTTTTCTTTGGGCTGGTGATTTTGATTGGCTTGGAATAGGTTTTTTCTTCTAGAATCATTCTAATATATTCAGATAAACTAATGCTTGCCATTTTGGCAGCTATTTTTAAATCTTTGTGAAGTTCTTCGGGAAAATATATTTGGGTTCTTTGCATAATGTATAATATACATCACTATTTAAAATTTGTCAATTATTTCTATCTCTTTAATTGGGTAATCTTTTTTATTTAATGTAACTAAAATAGCTTTATAAACTTTGCAGGTAGCGGCAATTAGACAATCGGGGAGCATTAGCTTTTGTTTGGAGTGAAGATATTTTTTTCGGTAAAAAGCGGCAATTTGCGTTACTGTCAAATCTATCGACAAAACAGGAAGCTTTTGTGTTAAACCCAAAAGAATTTTTTCTTCTTCGTCGGTTGCTCCGCTTAGAAATTCGGCAATAACAATGGCAGAGAAAACAAGTTGTTTTTGTTTAATTGCTTCTCGTAAAAATGAGGCACAAGGTTCCTTGCCGGCAAGGCCGTAGATTAAAACATTCGTATCGGGTAAAATCGGCTTTATGTCCATTCTCTCCTTAATTGCTTGACCCATCGTTTAATCTTTACGGGAGTTTGCCATTCCGGGTGCTTGCTTAGATCAACAGAGCCAATAGCTTGGTCTGCAAGTTTGTCAAGTTCTTCCGATTCTCTTTCTTCAAGAAGTAAAGAAATCCAAGCGCCACGGCGAAGGTACTCCGATAAAGATTGATTATTTTGGCGGGCTTTTTCTTCAATAAGATGCTTAAGCCTTTTTGTCAAGGTTATTTGTGTCCGAACGGTTTTATCATTGTCTAAAAAAGTTGTAAGCTGATTCATGATGTAATGGTAATACATCATGAACATTTTGTCAAGAACTGCACCGAGGCTGTTTTAGGTGTTATAATTTCCTCATGGCAGAGGAAAAAGTTTTAAACAGGCAGCAGATTGAAGCGATTGAATATGGGGAAGGGCCGCTTTTAATTATTGCCGGGGCGGGGACGGGGAAAACCACCGTTATTACCGAAAGAATTAAGTATTTAATCACCCAAAAGAATATTTCTCCCTCGGAAATTTTGGCGCTGACTTTTACCGAAAAAGCGGCTCATGAGATGGAAATCCGGGTTGATGAAGCGCTTCCTTTAGGCTATGCCAATATGTGGACTTCGACCTTTCATTCTTTCGGAGACCGGATTTTACATGATGAGGTTTTGAATATCGGGCTTGATCCAAGGTTCAGGTTGATGACAGAAGCAGAATCAGTCCAGCTTTTTAGGAAGAATCTCTTTAAATTTGATTTAGATTATTTTCGGCCTCTGGGGAATCCGACTAAATTTATTGATGGCATGCGGCAGCATTTCGGCCGGCTAAAAGACGAGGACGTTAGTCCGGAAGAATATTTAAAGTTTTCTAAGGGATTAGAGGGAAGAGAAGAAAAAGAGAAATATCTTGAATTGGCGAAGGCTTATAAAACATATGAAGAAATAAAGATAGAAGAGGGATTGATGGATTTTTCGGATTTAATTACTAACGTTTTGGGGCTTTTCAGGAAAAGACCAGGTATTTTAAAAAAATATCAGCAAAAGTTTAAATATATTTTAGTTGATGAGTTTCAGGATACCAACTACAGCCAGTATATTTTGGTCAAACTTTTAATGCCCACCTCGAGGAGTAATTTGACGGTCGTTTGTGATGACAATCAATCAATTTATCGTTTCCGGGGAGCAGCCGTTTCCAATGTTTTGCAATTTATCAAAGACTATCCAAAGGCTAAAAAGGTGGTCTTAAACAAAAATTACCGCTCAACCCAAGCGATTTTAGATGCTTCTTATAAATTAATAAAAAATAACGATCCGGATACGCTGGAGGCAACTATGGGGATCAGTAAAAAGCTGCAAAAGATGCGGGAAGTAGAGGAAACCCCGATTGAATTTTTAATCAGCAGCAGGGTAGAAAATGAGGCGGAGACGGTAGTTCTTAAAGTAAAAGAATTATCAGAAAAATATGCCTATAAAGATTTTGCGATTTTGGTCAGGGCCAATAATCACGCCGAACCGTTTGTCAAAGAGCTGATTAGAAAGGGAATCCCCTACCAGTTTTTAGGCCCGGGAAGGCTCTTTAAACAACCGGAAGTAAAAGACTTGATTGCTTATTGTTTGGTTTTATACAACTTTGAAGACAACGTGGCAATGTATAGACTTCTGTCTATGGATTACTTTAATATGTCCGGAAGGGATCTGGCGGGCATTGTTAATTTTTCCAGGAAAAATAATTTGTCTATATTTGAAGGTTGCGAAAAAATCAATGAAATTTCTGTTGCTTCTGAAACAAAAGAAAAAATCGAAAAAATAATAAAGATGATTCATCACCACATGGATTTGGCCAAATCGCATTCTGCCGGCCAAATTCTATATTTTTTTCTGGAAGATACCGGACTTTTGAAGAATTTGGTGGATTATAAAACCGAAGCAGGTGAGCGTCGGGCAATTAATCTGTCAAAATTTTTTGACAAACTGAAATCTTATGAAACACAACATGAAGATGCTTCGGTGTATGCGGTAGTTGATTTTATCAATCTTTCAATGGAACTGGGTGAATCACCGCTGGCTTCCGAAACTGATTGGACAGAAAATGATGCGGTTAATATTTTGACCGTTCATTCGGCTAAAGGCTTGGAATTTCCGGTGGTTTTCTTGGTTAATTTGGTAGACCGGCGTTTCCCGACGACCGAGAGACATGAGCAAGTTCCGATTCCCGAGGAACTGATTAAGGAGATTTTACCCAAGGGTGATTTTCACCTGGAGGAGGAACGCCGGCTTTTCTATGTTGGCATGACACGGGCGGGAGATTTTCTTTTTCTGACAGCGGCCAGTTATTACGGCGAAGGTAAACAGGTGAGGAAAATATCGCCGTTTGTAGCGGAGGCGCTGGGAAATCAAACAGTGCGCGACTCCTCCTTCGCCAAGGCTTCGGAGGACAGGCAACTAGCAATTTTTGACTTTAAACCAACAGAAGAACCCCGAATTTCAAATTTACCTATTACCTACCTCTCTTATTCCCAGATCGAAACTTTTAATACCTGCCCACAGCAGTATAAATACCGCCATGTACTGCGAATTCCCACTCCTCCGTCGGCGGCTTTGTCTTTCGGGGACATCATCCACCAGACTATGAAAGACTTTTATCAAAGAGCGCTGGCCGGGCAAAATCCGAACAAAAGGGATTTACTTGAAATATTGACCAAAAACTGGTCAAGTTTGGGTTTCCCCTCGAAGGCTCTTGAGGAAAAATATAAAAAAGAGGGGCAAAAAATATTGGGCGAGTTTTTTGACAAGTCGTATAATTCTAAAAACTTGCCGATAACTTTAGAGCAGGTTTTTTCGGTGAAGGTGGGGGCAAATTTAAAAGTTGGTGGACGAATAGACAGGATTGACCGAGTCAAACCTGGATTGGATGAAATTGAGATTATTGACTATAAAACCGGAAAATCTTCAACACAAAAAGACGTTGAGAAAAATCTGCAAATGACAATTTACGCCATGGCGGCGGCAGATGGTATACTAACTTACATGGGACTGCTGCAAAAAACTCCTAAGCCGGAAGAAATCAAAGTTTCTTTTTATTTTTTTGACAAGCAGGAGAAAATTTCTTCTTTCAGAAAAAAAGAGGATTTTGACAGGGTGAAAAAGGAATTGGTGATAAAAGCCGAAGAAATATCAAAAAGTGACTTTTCTCCTACTCCCGGCAAGCATTGTGATTTTTGCGAGTATAAACTGCTTTGTGAGGCGTGGAACTAACTAATTATTGACAAGATTCTGAATTTCTGATATTCTGAAAATATGAACGGAGACTTAATTTCGACAACGACTATCCGCCAGAGAGGGCAATTAACTATTCCCGGAAAGCTCAGGAAAAAATCGCATTGGCTTTCCGAAGGTTCCGTTGTGGCAATTTTGTCTTCTTTGGAAGAAGAAATAAAAGTCGTTCCCTATAAGGCAAGAACCGAAAGAATCGATTGGAGGCAGGTTTGGGATAAGATAAAATTGGCAAGATCGTTTAAGGGGGAAAAAGGTAATCTTTCCGAGTTTATCTTTAAAGACCGAATTTCTCATTAAAATTTATGGTGAGGGCAAAAAAAATAGTAGTTGATTCTTCAGTAATAGTAAAATGGTTGAACAGTCAAGATGAGAAATTTTTAAAGCAAGCGGACGAGATATTAAAAGACTGTGAAGAAGGGAAAACAATTCTTTACTCTCCAGAATTGGCCAAATACGAAGTCGGTAATGCAATCCTTTATAAAAAACTTGAGAATTCTTTAGTTAAGTCTTCCCTTTCAACTCTTTATTCGCTGCCGATTATTTTTTACTCGTTAAAGGAAGAAGACGCTTTGGCGATTGTGGAAATTGCTGTTGAGAATAAAATAACTTATTATGATGCGGCTTTTGTGAATCTAGCGGACAAAATTGGCGGTACTTTAATAACTGATAATCCTAAATATCAAAGTAAAATAAAAGGAATAAAAGTCATCAGCTTGAGAGATTATAAGTAGGCAAGCAGTGTGATTTTTTGCGAATACAAGTACTGTGTGAGGCCTCAGACCGAAGGGCTACGGTGTTTGCTAATTTTAATGCATATGCATATGATTTTGTAAGATTTTTTAAAGGAGAGGTTAAAGGAAGATTAAAGGTAGGTTAAGGGAAAGTTTAGAGGATTGTTAAGGGAGACTTAGAGGAAAAGTAAAAAGGACAATTAGGGTGAGTAAGGAAATCAGAAATTTGGTAAAATAGTAGGAGCGTGTTAAACATTAAGCCGCCAGATTATCAGTTTTGCCCGTTTTGCGGGAAGAAATTAAAAACAAAAATCCAGGAAGAAAGAGAAAGAAAATTTTGTGATTTCTGCCACTGGACACATTATCCCTGTGTCGCAACCGCTTCCGCAGGAGTATTAGTTCGAAAAGATAAAGTCTTGCTGGTTAAAAGGAACAGAGAACCTTACAAAAACACTTGGATGTTTCCGGCGGGATTTGTTGAGCTTGGAGAACGTCCCGAGGAAGCCGTCAAAAGAGAATTTAAAGAGGAGACAGGACTTAATGTTACCAAGGCTAAATTTATGGCAATTTATCAGGCTAATGATGACTTCCGTAATCCAGGTCATTTTGTCTTTTTTTACAAGGTTTGCGCGTCGGGAAATAAGATTAAAACTGACAAAAACGAAAACCAGGATATTGGCTGGTTTGATATTAATACTCCGCCCAAAATCGGCTGGAAGTGGCATAAACATATGATAAAAACATTGCAAAATGGGAATTTTTTAAGGTGACTCCTCGCAGTACTGCGAGGAGTCACCTTTTTAAAGATAGGGGAGGGGGAAATTCGATTTCTTTTCCGCCGAAACCGCTTTTGAAGCGGGAAAAGCCGAGCCAGGATTTATTGGGAAATCTTTCGTCATAAATGCCTTCGAAGTCAAAAATACCACAACCTTTTTGTTTAGAGAGTTTAAGTGCTTCCCAGACTAAAAGCGAGGGGCAAGCAAGTTTTTTCCCCTTGTTTAGAGAGGCGGCCTGCCAGTAGTAAGCGGTTTTTTGATAAAAAAGAAGGAGAATTCCTGCTAAAGGACGGGATTGCTTCGGGGCGAAGCCCCTCGTAGTGACATGATGGGCGACAAAAAACACAATTTGGTCTGGGGAAAAGGATTTATCTAAAGCAAGAATGTCTTTTTTGTCACCGATGGGCAAAATAAATTTTTCTAAGAGCGATTTTCTTTTTAAGAAAATGAATTCTTCGGCATTTCCCTCTTTGACAAAAACTCCGTTTTTTTGGGCCTTGCGGATGGCGCGTCTTTTTTCCGGAGAAAAAGAATTAAAAATATCTTTTTCGGAGCGAATTAGATCTATTTGAATAGTTTTGGTTGGGAGAAAGGGAGAGGAACATGGGGAGTAATTAGTAATTAGTAATTTGTAATTAGGGTTAAACTGGTTAAATTCGACGATTGTTTTGAAAGAACGATGCTTTTTAGCTAAGTTTTCGATTTCTTTAAAAGGAACGGGAGCGGAGATTCTTTGGATTTTTATCAGAGAACTAATTAGGGGAAATTTTTTTATAAAAGCCTGCCACCGACCTATCTTTTCAACCTGCCAACCGATATCTTTCATGAATTGGCCATACTCTGATGACTGCCTAATATCCATGCTACAATTTTGTTTTTAAACGGAGAATTTTCCAGCGTATTTTATCGGCAATTTGGTAGATTTTGTAAAGTGTCGGATTGATGATCAAATCGTATGTGCCGACAAATTCCACCAGTTTCGGAGAAAAACCCTCTTTGAACCGGTGGAAGCCGTAGTAGGGGTGGTTTGGCGGGGGATTCGGCTCTGTATCCCCCCAAAGATCAAATTTAGTACAGCTCCGGCTCTTGCCGAATTTAACCGCTTCCCACATTAGTAAAGTCGGTGCCATCAGTTCTTTGTGTTCACGGGTAGAAGCACCGTAAGGATAATAAAGAACGCTGTTGAAAGTAAACAAAAGAAATGCCGACAGGATTTTTCCCCGATATGTTGCGGTAAATAGATGGGAAATTCCGGCCGGTTGCATTATTTTCCACTGGTCGCGGTGATATTTTTTGTTGTGAGCATAAAATCCCTGCCGGCCGGCAGTTTCGAAAAGTAGGTCTAAGTATTTTTCGAAGGCTTTTTCGGAATTGTCCTCCTGAACTTTCACTCCGTGTTTTTCTGCCAACCGGATGTTATAGCGGGTTTTGGATTTAAAACTGTTGAATATTTCCTCTTCTGAAGGAGTTAAGTCAATAACGGAAGTGTATTTTGTAAAAAGCGGTTTGCCGATTTTCAATCCTGGTGATAGGTAATAGGTGTTGGGTGATAACTTTTTTTCTACATTCGGTTCGAGCTTAATAAAAATTGCTTTTTGTTCTTTACCGATTTCTTTTAGTTTTTCAAAATCTTTTTTATCGGGAAAAGGGCTTTTGGGGAGATAGCCGACAGTAAAATTTAAAAAAGGCAACCGGTGAAAACTTATCTGGTAAACTGAAAAACGGACGACCTTGACTCCTTGGGTTTTTCTGAATTCGCCCCATTCCCAAGACTGCAAAGGATGGGTTGCCGGGTTATCGGCATCAATTATTTTCATTTGGTATCTTTACTTTCTTTCCCTACCAAGCTATTATAGATTATAAAGGAAGGCCAGGAAAGCTTATCTTTCGATCAGTTCCTCCGGAATATCCAAAACAAATCTTGAAACTTCATTTGAAGAAAACTGGCCGAAAAACATCCTCCGGCAGGTATAGGTGAGAAAAACTTTTTCCTTTGCCCGAGTAATGCCGACATAACAAAGACGCCTCTCTTCTTCCAGTTGGTCTTGGTCGTTTAGACTGCGGGAGTGGGGAAACAGACCTTCCTCCATCCCGATAATGAAAACTATGGGGAATTCGAGTCCCTTGGCGCTATGCATGGTCATTAAGGTGACTGCTTTGGTATTTCTGTCGCTGCTTCTGCCCAGCAGGTATTCTCCCTGTTCGACCAGCGCCACATTTTCCAGAAAATCGTTAAGATCGGGGAAACCGGCGGCGACGGAACGAAGCTCAGAAATGTTTTCCAGCCGGCTAAAATCCTCTTCATCGGAGGGATCGTAAAGGTCTAAATATTTGGTAACATTTAAAATCTCATCAAATAAATCAAGGGTGGTCAGTGTTTCTTTTTTACCGCTTGTTTTTTCGATCCAATCCAAAAGTGCTTTTAGTCTTGTTTTGCCGATTTTTTCCGCCCGTTGAGAGGAAACAGAATCTTTTAAGTTAGCAACAAGACGCAAGTAGGCCAGGAGATCCCTGATTTCATGTCTTTGGTAGAATTTGGTGCCGCCGACTAAATTGTAAGAAATCCCCGCGTAAAGAAGGGCTTCTTCAATCGTTCTTGATTGAGCGTTTGTCCGGTACAACACGGTAAAATCGGATGCTGACCGGCCGGAGTGCTGGATTTGCCGGACAACAAAGTCGGCCTCTTCGATTTCATTTTTGGCCTCGAAAAGATGTATTTTTTCTCCGGTTTTGTTTTCCGTCCAAAGCTTTAGTATAGGATGAGAGGTGTTTTGCCGGATGACACTGTTGGCGGCGTCCAAGATATTTTGAGTGGAGCGGTAATTCTGTTCCAAGTTAATCGTTATTATTTTCGGAAAGTCATTTTTGAGATTGATTAGATTTCTCAAATTTGCGCCACGCCATGCGTAAATCGATTGGGACGCGTCACCGACAACGGTTAGGTTTTGGTATCGGGAAGCCAGCATCTTGGTTAAAACATACTGGGCATGATTGGTATCCTGGTATTCGTCAATTAAAATATATTGGTATTTATTTTGGTACTTGCCGAGGATTTCGGGAAACTTCCTAAATAAGACAACTGTTTTGAAAAGCAAGTCGTCAAAATCCAGGGCGGAGCAGTTAAACAGTTGTTGCTGGTAATCAAGATAGATACGGGCGGCTGTTTTTTGCCAGGGTGTTGCGGCCAGTTGTGGATACTCTAGTTCGGAGACAAGCTCGTTTTTAGCCTCCGATATGGTGGTGAGAATCGAATTGGGTTTGTAGTCTTTGGCTGAAAGGTCAAGTTTTTTAAGTATTTGTTTGATTAGATCTAACTGGTCGGATTCGTCGTAAATGGCAAAACTTTTGGGAATGCCCAAAATCTCTCCTTCAATGCGCAAGATTCTAGCGCAGAACGAGTGAAAAGTACCGGCGTACGGCCCCCCTTCGCGCAAGGCTTCGGAGGGTGAAGATAATAATTGTTTGATGCGGGATTTCATTTCCCCGGCGGCTTTATTGGTGAAAGTTAAAAGCAGAATGTTTTCCGGTTTAATGCCCCTTTCTAAAATCAAATAGGCGGCGCGGTAGGTTAAGGCGCGGGTTTTACCGCTCCCGGCGCCGGCTAAAATTAAAAGCGGTCCGTCACCGTAGGTAACCGATTTTTGCTGTTGCGGGTTTAATTCTGCTAAAATATCTTGCATGGGTAAAAAGATTTTAATTTGGACACTCCTGATTTTACTCTTTTCGGCCTTATTTTTGGGAGGCATTTTTAGCGATAACCTTTTTAGAAATTTAAAAACGACCTATTTTAACCCCTTAAAGAACGATAAAGGCCGAGTGAATTTTTTAATTTTAGGTATAAACGGATCCGGCGGGTTGGATAAAGATTTGACCGACACCATTATTTTTGCTTCTTTAAACAAAGGTCTGGAAAAAATAGTGTTGGTTTCTATCCCCCGTGATCTTTGGATTGAGGAGATCAAAGCCAAAATCAACACCGCCTATCATTATGGCGGAGTCGATTTAGCCCAAAAAACACTCACCGAGGTGCTGGGACAGCCGATTCATTATTATGCGGTGGTTAACTTTGACAGCTTCGAAAAAATTATTGACTTTTTGGGCGGGGTGGAGGTTAAAGTGGAGACCGCTTTTGATGATTATGAATATCCTATTCCCGGCAGAGAAAACGACCTGTGTGATGGTGATAAGGAGCTAAAATGCCGTTATGAGCATCTTTTTTTTGAGGCAGGGAGCCGGGTTATGGATGGGGCAACCGCATTAAAATTCAGCCGGAGCAGGAATGCCCAAGGAGATGAAGGCACTGATTTTGCCCGCTCGGCCCGGCAGCAGAAAGTGATTCTGGCGATCAAGGATAAAATTATGAATAAAGATTTTTATCTTCATCCTCAAAAAGTATTAGGATTATTAAAACTGGTGCAAAACGAAATTATTACAGATATTCAGCCGGAAATTTATGGATCTTTGGCTAAGTTAGGTTGGGAATTAAATCAAAACCCGTCAGGAATAAGTATGACCGCCCTGAACGGAAATTTACTGATACACCCTCAATATCATTATTCAAAACAATGGGTATTGGTTCCTATTGATGGCAGTTGGGAGGAGGTAAAAGACTTTGTTCACAAACTCTTGGACTAATTGTTTTTTATAGTTAAATCTCAAAACTCAAATATCAAAGAACCTGTCCTGAGCTTGTCGAAGGATCAAAACCAAAACTAAAAACTATTAGGACAATTACTTATTAAATTCATAGAGGTTTGTTTTTCCGGATTTGAAGACTTCTTTGCCTAAGGATTTAATTTTTTCTTCGTTTAAATTTGGATATTTGGTTCTCTCCATTTCACCAACCACAATATATTTAACTTGATATTGTTCTAATAAAGATTTTGTTAAATTTATGTCTTCTGATTCATATATTGTTTGCACTTCTCCCGCTCTTTTGCCCGGTTCGTCATATGATCCCTGCCAAAGCCATTCGTGGACCAACCAGCCTTCGATAGTTGGTAAACCGGTGGCCATGCTGATCCTTTCATAATCGGTATAACTGTCACCAACTGCTTCCAAGACGACAGGCTGTCCAGCCACATTGTTGTTAAGCCAGTTAACTAACTTATAATCATCCGGATAAAGTCTGTTTAAAAAATTTAAACCATAAAGTCCTTTGTAATTTTGTTTTTCCAGTTTCCCGTAATAGCCCGGAATCGAGTAATTAGGATAAACAAGCAAAGCAATAAGCAATAAGCAATAAGCAATAAGCAAAAGCTTTCGGACAAAACCCTTTTTTAAAGAAGAAAGTATTCTGATAAAGATATAACCAATACAGACGGAAAACATCACAAAGGATTGATAGGTAAGTTTAAACATAGTGTTAGCGCGGTGGTAAGAGCCGATATAAATATCCTTTACATAAATAATTTCGGGAATAAAAATTAGAAGGGTGGAGACAAGAAGAAGAATGAGAATATACCAATCTGGGGTGAGGGTGAGAAGTGGGTTGTGGGTCGAGGGTGGGATGTGAGGGTGAGTTGTTTTTAGTTCGACTTCAACACCCATTATTTTTGAAAACCATTTAATAAGGCTTTCTTTTTTGAACTCGCCGATTCGGCGGGTTGGGTTAAGATAGCGGCCGAAAAGAAAAATCAAAAAAGTCAGACCGAAAAACCAAGGCACTCCCCAAAGAATTAGAAGTTGATGAGGTAGAGAATGGGCCTTAACAAAGGCAATTCCCTGAACGATCGGATTAAAATTCAGCTGAAAGGGCAAAATAAAAGGGATTGAACCGGCAATTATGACCAAACCCAAAGGTACTGATTTTAATAGAGTTTTGTTTGTCCAGCCGTAATGTTGGGAAAATCCCCAGAGTAAAGTAAAACCCAACACCATCAGATAAATGGGATAATCCCATTGGTTGGTCATATAAAAGATGGCGAGGAGAAGTGGGAGTGAGAAGTGAGAAGTGAGAAGTGAGATAAGAGAAAGATCTTTGTTTTCTTTAATTTTAATTAAAAGAGTAAAACATAAAGCCAAAAAGGTTAAGACAAAAGGGATATTGGAGACATGGCCGTGGAGGTCGGAGACGATAAAAGAATAGGCTGGAAATTCATGGATGGTTTTATCTTCTACATCGGGGCAATAACCGATGTATCTGGTGGCGTTAGGATACCAATAAGTAGTTGCACCGTCGCAGTAAGGCTTGTTAAAAACTTTCATTTTTAGGTTGTAATAGGCGGGATGGAGGTTGGCACCCAGTGAGATGAGAAAAGCGGAGATGAGACCACTTATAATTATTAATTTGAAATTTGAAATTTGAAATTTGAAATCAATTTTTAAATTTTTAAATTTTTCAATTATTAAAAAATATGTCAAGTTGCCGGTTAGTGAGAAAGTGAGGGAGAAACAAAAAGCAAATAAAGTGGCGATCATTAAATTGTAAGTGACGGCGGAATCAATACCGGAAAGCTTGGTTAAAAAAGCAGTAACATAGTGGCCAAAGTAGTAATAATTAATTGATTTTCCGGCAAACCACATATCGGCCGGCGGGAAATACCGAGATTTCAAGATTGAATTAACAAAGCCGAAATCCATAAATTTTTCTAAACCCTGGATGTCGGGCTGGAAACCGCGGACAAAAGACCAGAAAACTAGGGTTGACAAGAACATTAATTCTTCGAAAATATAAATAAGAGGTGATAGGTGATGGTGGTTAGGTGATGGTGGGGTTTTAGTTTTACGGTTTGAGATTAAAAGATTAAAGACGATGCCGATTATCAAAACCAGCCAGATGGTTTCTTTGAAAAAGGGCAATATTTTTAAGGATGCCAGCAGCCAGACAAGATAAGAAGAAAACAAAATGCCTATAATTTTGGAAAATAAATAGCCCTGATCAAAAAAATTAGGAAAGATTTTTCTGGTTAGGGGCAGAAAGATTAAACCGATTCCGGTTATAAAAAGCCACCAGTACAAAACAATCATCAAGTCCTGAGTCATAGGTGTATTTTAAGTTCAGCTCGGCTATAATTCAAGTAATGAAAACAATAAAAATTGCTTTTGATTTAGACGGGGTAATCATTGATAAACCGCCTCTTATTCCTAAAAAACTGTTAGAGCGACTTTTCCGCGGCAAAAATAAAAACGGTTTGCACTATCGTTTTCCGCATTCAAAATTAGAGCAAAAAATCCGCAAACTTTCTCATTTTTAT
>Ga0210018_1000394_pt1 | contig 21983 bp, 17 predicted proteins | sample CryGeyCG2014_010_2_FD_183967 | JGI IMG/M metagenome (GOLD analysis project Ga0210018, IMG submission 183967) | Groundwater microbial communities from aquifer - Crystal Geyser CG09_land_8/20/14_0.10 (SPAdes) (version 2) | ecosystem: Environmental > Aquatic > Deep subsurface > Groundwater | place...
AAGCGTTGTTTCTGGCACGCTAAGCGTGCCACCACGCTAAGCGTTGTTTCTGGCACGCTAAGCGTGCCACCACGCTAAGCGTGCAATTAAAATATGTATTATGTTTATATCCTTAAGAGTGATAAAGATAAAAGATTATATATTGGTTCAACACCTGATTTGAGAAAAAGAATAGAAAGGCATGAGAGGGGATATGTATCAGCAACTAAAAATAGGCGACCATTAGACTTAATTTATTATGAATGTTATATAAGTCAGCGCGACGCTAAGCGTCGTGAAATGTTCTTAAAAGGCGGTAAAGGACATAAAGAGCTTAAAATACAATTGGAGGATAGTTTTAAAAAGATAGGATATAAGCATAGACTGTAGAGGACAGTTTAGTTCTATGCCCGTTCGCAACTTTAAGCGCCCCAGAAAGCACTTTCCTCGCATTGATTATTTAATTTAAATTTTATGAGCAAAGGATTGAAAATTTTTTTATTTTTATTTTTAATTATTGTAGTTGTTTTCGGAGTGATTTTCCTTAAAGGAGTGAAAAGTTTTTCTATTATAAGCACAGGAGAATCTCTTTTCTCGCCTGCCAGAGACGAGAGGTGGGATATTCTAATTTTAGGAAACAGGGGAGATAAAGCAAAAAGCGGTGGTATCCTTACAGATAGTATAATGATATTGTCTTATAAGAAAGAAACTGGTGAGGCCGCTCTTTTTTCTATACCCAGGGACCTTTGGGTGGACATTCCAAACTACGGACAACAAAGGATAAATTTTGCCTATTCGGCTGGTAAAAGCAATAATCCGCCAGACGGCGGTTTAAAATTAGCCAAAGAAGTAGTAAAAGAGGTTAGCGGCCTTGATATTGATTTTGTGGTAGTGGTAGATGTCGAAGCTTTAAGAGAAATAGTCGATACCTTGGGTGGGATTAAAATATATGAAGATAGATACTTTACCGTTCAATTTTATAATGACTGGGTAAAAATTCACCCTGGGGAAAATTATCTTTCGGGCAGAGAAGTCTTGGCTTATGTTGGTTCCCGAGCCATTGATTCTGATTTTGGCAGAATGAGGCGTCAACAAAAAGCAATTTTAGCGATAAAAGACAAAGTTTTCTCTTTGGGAATTTTGGCTCGCCCCGATAAAATTTGGAGTATTTTAAATAGCTTGGAATACCATTTTAAAACTGACATTCCTTTGTCTCAAATTCAAGAACTAACTCAATTAGTTTCAGATTTAAAAGTCCAAAATATGAAACAAGTGGTTTTTGATACCTCCAATTACCTCTACTCTACGCACACTACTAGTGGAGCCTATATTCTCTTACCAAAAGTAGGAGATTTTTCGGAAATCAAAGCGAAATGTCAAAATATTTTTGAAGAGCAACCCACTACAGACAACTTGCAACCAAAAACTAACGATTAATAAAAACATCTCAGGCGATAAATAAATTTTTTAAGTTGTAAGTTGTAAGTTGTAAGTTGTAAGTTGTAAGTTAGTCTTGGTATATGAAAATTGATTTTAAAAATATTCTCCTTTTACTCTCCATTTTTGCTATTGGGTTTTTCCTAGGTGGTTATTATTTCCAAGGAAATGAAATTATAAAGCCCCAAGGCGTTGATTTTAGTCCGTTTTATCAAGCCTGGGGAGAGATTGAGACGAAATTTTATAATTATTCTGAGAAGATGCGTCAAGATATGCTCTATGGAGCAATCCAAGGACTGGTAGATAGTTTAAAGGATCCTTATTCAGATTTTCTTAGTCCAGAAGAAACAGCTGAATTTGAAGAAAATCTTACCGGAACTTATGAAGGCATTGGAGCAGAAATCGGAATTAGAGATGAGACACTCACTATCATTTCTCCGCTAAAAGGAAGTCCGGCAGAAAAAGCCGGCCTTTTACCCGGTGATAAAGTTTTAGAAATAGATGGTAGTTCTACTCAAGATATGAATTTGACTCAGGCGGTAATGAAAATTAGGGGCAAAACCGGAATAGAAGTAAAATTAAAGGTAAAGCGAGGTGAAAAAATCTGGATAGTGACTATTAAAAGAGCAAAAATTGAGATTCCCACTCTCGATTTTAAAATTATTGATAATAACGTAGCTTATATTCAACTTTACAATTTTTATGAAGATGCACCTTCAAAATTTAAAAAAATAACTCAGGATATTTTAAATAAAGGAGTTAAAAAAATCATCCTTGACCTTCGGAACAATCCCGGAGGATATCTTTCAGTGGCTACTGATATTGCTAATTTTTTCATTAAAGAAGGAAAAATAATTGTGAAGGAAGATCTTGGTAAAGGAAAGTCAGAAGATGTCACCTCAAAGGGCCCGGGAGTTTTTGCTAATTTCAAAATTATCGTTTTAATTAATGAAGGTTCAGCTTCGGCATCAGAAATATTGGCAGGGGCATTGGCTGAACAAAATGAGAAAACCATCTTAATTGGAGAAAAAACTTTTGGCAAAGGAACTGTTCAAGAATTTATCTCTCTTCAAGATAGCTCGAGTTTGAAATTAACCGTTGCCCGTTGGCTACTGCCTTCTGGTAAATCGATAGAAGGTAACGGCATTACACCAGATATAAAAGTGAAAATGACAGAAGAGGATATAAAGGCAGGGAGAGATCCTCAATTAAAAAGAGCGATAAGAGAAATAAATGAATAAGAGAATTACCAACAATTATCAATTTTATATCCTCTCGGAAAGGGGTCGGGGAAACTTGGAGTTTCCCTGTAGCGGAAATACTAAAACCGAAGGGTTTTAGAGAGCGGCGTTAGCTAAGCGGAGTGATGGCCTGCTGCGACAGAGGATATAAAAATAGGAAAAGACCCTCAACTCCAAAAAGCAATAAGAGAAATCAATAAATAGAGCGTTTTGTCCGCGAAGACAAACCCCAAAAATGAAGTCTGAGCGGTAACAAAACCTCTACCCTGCACCAATTTTGCAGAACAACTATTCTGCGGCACACTCTAATTCACCCCGTTAGATAATAAAAATCTAACGGGGCGGGTAGTGTAGTCCCGATGTTACATCGGGACTTGAGGTTATTCACCTCCCGTGTGCCGCCCGAGTATAATATTGCTCTTACAACGTTTGGTTATTAATATAACTAATTCTCTGGCAAAATTGGTGCAGGGTGTAAGAAATAGTAACGCTCCTCCATGAGATATGAAATTATCTCACGGGGTCGCTAACAATTTCTAACATGTTTCCTCTTTATGATGAATCGCACAAGTCTGGGCGGATGCCAATTATTACAATTGGCTTAATTTTTTTTAATACCTTAATTTTTCTCTTTACTTTAGCTAATCTTGAATTTATCACTCAAAAATTTGGATTAATTCCTAACAATATCCTCCAGGGAAAAAGATTAGAAACCATTTTTACCTCTATGTTCTTACATGGAGGATTTCTTCACTTAATTGGTAATATGTGGTTTTTATGGATTTTTGGAGATAACTTAGAAACAACCATAGGAAAAATCAGGTTCCTTTTTCTTTATATCTTGTCTGGATTTTTGGCTGGAGTTTTGTATTGTTTTTTAACTTATGATAAGTTGACTCCAGTAGTAGGTGCCTCTGGAGCAATTTCCGGAGTCCTGGGAGGCTATCTTTTACTCTTCCCGAAAAACAAAGTTCGGACTTTGGTCCCTTTAGGGTTTTTCTTAACTACTGTTAGTATTCCTGCTATAGTTTTTCTTTTGATTTGGTTACTTTTTCAATTTTTATTACCCGAAGAAGGAGTAGCTACCGGGGCTCATATTATTGGATTTTTTTCTGGGATTTTGCTTGTAAAATTATTTAGAAAAAGGTAGATATATTAAATCGGATAATCCTGATGGCCCCATCGTCTAGCGGTTAAGGACAGATGGTTCTCAACCCTCAAACAGGGGTTCGACTCCCCTTGGGGCCGCAAAAAACTATATCCACCGGTTCAAATCCGGTAGGCGGCGCCATAACAACTGACAACTGACAACTAACAATTGCTTACGGTGGGGTGCCTGAGTGGTTGAAAGGGACGGTCTCGAAAACCGCTGTGGCAGAGATTGCCACCGTGAGTTCGAATCTCACCCCCACCGCCAGTTGGAAAATAGGAAAATACAGAGAAGAATTCTCTGTATTTTTTCTTGCAAAATATAGAAAAATATAATAAAATTTGCTTTAACTGATAAATAAAATTTTATGATAAATATTATCTCTCAGAATTTGGATATTATCTTAATTGTTATATTTTTTCTTTTTTTATTCTGGAATATTCTTTTAGAAATAAGACTTAAAAAAGAAAGTAAAAGGACTACTTCTTTTTTCAAAGGCAAAAAAGCAGAGGACTTGGAAGAAGTAATATCTCAGATTTTGAAAAATCAAAGGACCTCGGAAAAAGAGATTCAGACAATATTAGAAAAGATAAAAAAATTGGAAGATGTAGCCCTTCACTCGATTCAAAAAGTAGGAATTATTCGGTTTAATCCTTTTGAAGGAGCGGGTGGAAATCAGAGTTTTTCATTGGCAATTTTAGACCAAAAAGATGACGGTCTCGTAATCTCTTCTTATCATTCAAAAGAAAGCACAAGAATTTACGCTAAACCAATTAGGCAGGGAGAATCAAAATACCCTCTCACCAAGGAAGAAGAAAAAGCAATCAAAAAAGCTATTTCTCACTAATCCGTACGAATAGAAGTACGAATATTCGCGAATATAATTAGTACAAATTCGTACCAAAATTAGCACAAATTTGCACTTAAATTAGTGTAAATTAGCAATTATGAAAACTATTCCTGTCATTGTAGTTTTAGGTCATATTGACCACGGAAAATCTTCTCTTCTTGAGGCAATCAGGAGAGATTTCAAAATTACTGAAAAAGAATCAGGAGGTATTACTCAACATATCGGGGCTTATGAAGTAGAGTTTGAAGGAAGAAAGATTACATTCATCGATACACCAGGCCATGAAGCATTCTCTGAGATACGTTCCCGAGGAGCAAAAGTAGCTGATATTGCTATTTTGGTAGTAGCAGCTGATGAAGGAGTAATGCCTCAAACAAAAGAAGCAATTCAGATAATAAAGGAAGCAAAAATCCCAACTATCATTGCTCTAAATAAAATCGATAAGCCAGAAGCCGACCCTCAAAAAGTAAAAGGAGAACTTCAAAAAGAAGGGATACTAATTGAGGAGTGGGGTGGGGAGGTACCCTTGATTAAAACCTCAGCCAAGACAAGCGAGGGGATAAAAGACCTTCTCTCGATAATTGGGCTCCTCGTCGATGTTTCAGAAATTAAAAAAAACTTAAAAGCCAAGACACGAGGAGTGATAATTGAAAGTTATCTTAATGCCTTACGTGGCCCCACTGCTACTATAATTTTAGAAGCAGGCAGGTTGAAGACTACTGATATTATTGGTGCAGAGACAACCTGCGGTAAAGTAAAACAAATATTCGATTCTAAAATGATTCCCAAAGAAGAAATTTTAGCGGGACAGGCCGGGGTAATCATAGGCTTTGAAAATGTTCCAGAGGTCGGAGAAGTCTTTGAGAGTTTTAAATCTTTAGAAGAAGCCCAGAACCATTTAGATTTAATTAAAGAGAAGCAAAAAAAATTTAAAAAAACAGCAAGAATCGAAGAAGTTGAAAAAGGCATAGAAAAATCTTTAAAGATTATTTTAAGGACCGATGTCAAAGGAAGCCTAGAAGTACTCCAAAAGATTTTGTCAAAACTTAGAGAAGAAAAGATCGGAATTGAATTTTTAAAAAGTGGAGTAGGAGAAGTTACCGACTCAGATGTAAGATTAGCTGAAAGTGAAGACGCTAAGATAATTGGATTTCGAGTAGAACCAAATATTGCTGCTCGTTCTATAGCCCAACAAAAAGGTATTGAGATATTAACTTTTGACGTCATTTACGATGTAATTGACGGAGTTAGGAAATTAATGCGAAGGATAATTGAAAGGAAGGAAGAAAAAGTTCTCCTTGGAAAAATCAAGGCATTGATTATTTTTAAAAGCCAAAAAAAAGGTGAAAAACATTATCGACAAATTATCGGTGGTAGGGTTTTAGAAGGAGAAATTAAGCGAAGTAATCTTGAGATAGAGAGAGAGGAAAGAGTCTTAGGTCAGGGTAAAATTATCGAAATTCAAGAGCAAAAAAGAACAATCGAGAAAGCCAGAGCGGGGCAAGAAATCGGAATTCTATACGAAGGAAATTTAAAAGTAAAAGAAGAAGATATTCTATTAGCTTACGAGATTAGAGAAATGTAGTCTTTTTTACCCAAAATAAGGAGAAAAATTAATGGCAAAACGTATCGAAAAAGTGAACAGTCTTTTACAGGAGGAGATTTCCAAAATTATTTTTAGAGAAATAGATTTCGGGAAAACCTTGGTCACTATTACTAATGTTCAAACTAACAAAAATCTTCTGGAAGGGGAAATTTTAATTACTGTTTTCCCTCAAAAAGATGAAGAAAAAATCCTTAAGATACTAAAAAATAATATCTACGATATTCAAAAGATACTAAATAAAAAGTTAGAAATGAGACCGGTTCCCAAAATTCACTTTAAAATTGATGAAGGCGTGAAGAATCTCTATAAAATCGATGAAATCTCAAAAAGGAATATTAATTATGATAAATAAAAGTTACAAAAAAGAATTTAAGAATATTAAAGAAGAAATCGATAAAGCAAAAAACATTCTTTTTTTGACTCACCGTGCTCCGGACGGAGATGCTATTGGTTCGGTTTTAGCTCTAAACTTATACTTGAAGAAACAAAAGAAAAATACTTATATTTATATCTTAGGAGCGCCTCGTTTCTTAAATTTTCTGCCTTATTTTGAAGAGATTAAAACAAAATCTCCCAAACATCAAGATTTCGATTTAATCTTCTCTCTCGATTACGCAGGTGAGGAACGATTAGAAAAACCTTTCCACTTTTTTTTAGATAAAAGGAAAATAATTTCAATTGATCATCATCCGGAAGGAAAAATAATAGGGAAAATAAAATTGATTTTACCATTTGTCTCTTCTACTAGCGAGATTCTTTACTATCTTTTAGACAGTATCAAAGCAAAAATTGATAAGAATATTGCTACTTGCCTTTTAGCCGGAATTTTGACCGATACAGGAGGCTTTTCTTTTGCCTCCCAAAATAGCGAAAGGGTTGTTGGGAAGTTATTAAAAGAAGGTGCTGAACTTTCTAAGATAATGGAAAGATATAATTCTTTTTCTCTTTCTCGGGCAAGGATTTTGGCAAAAATGATATCAAGGATAAAAAGAGATGAAGATTTTGAAATGTTGTGGTCGTGGCTTTCCTTTGATGATTTTAAAAGAGAAAAAGAACGTAGTTTTCTCCAGGAGCCACCTATCTTTCCTGATTTTCTCTCCCGCATTGATAAGGCAAAAGTTTATCTTTTTATGATTGAATACAAAAACGGAAGAGTTAAGGGGAGTTTGCGCTCTCGTCAAGGAGTGGATGTTTCAAAGATTGCTCAAGGCCTTGGGGGAGGAGGACACAAATCCGCCTCGGGATTCAAAACGACCGGCACGATTAAAGAAGTTTTAGAAAAAGTAAAGCGAGAATTGAAAAAAGAGTTAAAATAGGATAGAATAATTTGTGGCCTTAAATTGCGAAAAGCAAAATGAGTAGTGCAGTTTATCAAACGAAAAAAGAGGCCAGGTAGCCAAGTGGTAAGGCGACAGTCTGCAAAACTGTCATACGCGGGTTCGATTCCCGCCCTGGCCTATAATAATTTTGCCTCTAAAAATTACAAAGTAATTTTTAAAGAAGGAAATAAGCCCGGATGGCGGAATTGGTATACGCGTTGGACTTAAAATCCAATGTCCTTTTCGGACTTGGGAGTTCGACTCTCCCTCCGGGCATTTTTTATCAAAAATGGAATTTAATTTACCAAAGGAAGAAAGGAAAATTTTAAAACTTTGGAAGAATTCTCAAATTTTTCAAAGAAGCCTTAAAAAAAGAGAACTCGCCTTCACCAAGGTTATGGCGGGCAAGAAGAGGCCTGTTTTTGTTTTTTACGATGGCCCAATTACAGTAAATGCTAAGCCTGGAATTCATCATGTTTTATCTCGAATTTTTAAAGATTTAATTCCGCGTTATAAGACGATGCAAGGTTATTATGTTGAAAGAAAAAATGGTTGGGATACTCATGGTTTGCCGGTGGAGCTGGAAGTGGAAAAAATATTAGGATTTAATTCTAAAAAAGATATAGAAAAATATGGGATTGCTAAATTTAATCGAGAGTGCAAAAAGAATGTTCAGAGGTACCTACCAATGTTTAAAGACTTGACTGAGAAGATAGGTTACTGGGTAGATATGGATAATCCCTATATTACTTATGATAATAGATATATCGAGAGTCTTTGGTGGATTATAAAGCAAATTTGGGAGAAGCGATTATTATATGAAGACTTTAAAGTCGTACCATGGTGTCCGCGTTGTGGCACCGCTTTATCCAGCCATGAAGTAGCCTTGGGATATAAAAACATTGAAGAAAACTCGATTTATGTAAAATTTAAAATAAAAGCTGGTCAGAAAATTAACGAAGAAGAGATTGATAAAAATACTTATTTTTTGGCTTGGACAACTACTCCTTGGACATTGCCGGGAAACGTGGCTTTAGCAGTTGGTAAAAATATCGATTATATAAAAGTAGAAGATAAAATAAGTACAGATAAATACATATTAGCAAAAGATAATTATCAACATGTATTAAGGGAATATCAGAGAGAAGGGGAAAGAGAATATAAAGTAATAGAAAAATTTAAAGGAAGAGATTTAATAGGTTTGAGCTATGAACCACTTTATCGTTTAAAATATGTCGAGATTTACACGCATAAAGCCTATATTTATCGAATTATCTCTGGCGATTTCGTTTCGACTGAAGAAGGAACGGGTATAGTTCACATTGCACCAGCTTTTGGAGAAGACGATTTAAGGATTGGAAAAGAAAATGATCTGCCTCCGTTAATAACAGTTGGAGAGGACGGAAAGATGGGACCGGGCATTATTGGCGAAGGAAAATTTGTGAAAGATGCGGACCCCTTAATTATAGAAGACTTGAGAAAGAGAAATTTAATCTTTAAAGAGGAAATGTATACCCATGATTATCCTTTTTGTTGGCGATGTCATTCTCCTCTTTTGTACTATGCAAATCCAAGAAAAAGTTGGTTCATTAAGGTAACTGCAATAAAAGATAAACTCATTGAAAACAGTAGAGTTATAAATTGGTTCCCCAGCCATCTAAAAGAAGGGAGATTCGGTGAATGGTTAAAAGAAGTAAAAGATTGGGCTTTTTCTCGTGAGAGATACTGGGGGACACCACTGCCTATCTGGAAATGCTCACAATGCGATTATCTTGAAGTTATAGGTTCGAAAGATGACTTACGAGCTCAAAAATTTACCACCAATCGCTATTTTATAATGCGACATGGATTCGCTGAGACTAATTTAAAAGGTATAGTAAGTAGTTCTCCGGATAAAAATTATTCCCTAACTAAATTTGGCAAATTCCAAACCAAAAAAGCAGTAAAGAAACTCAAAAAAATCATTGGCACCCAAAAATTAGATGTAATTATTTCCTCGGACCTTAGAAGATGCGTCCAGACTTCGGAGATTTTTGCTAAAGAGCTTGGCCTTAAAGTGAAATACGATAGCCGAATTCGAGAAATTAATCATGGCGAGTGGGAAGGAAAATCGCTTCTAAAATTTAGAGCTAAATTTCAAATTCCTCCTGAGAAATTCTTTAAGGAAGGACCGCTAGGCGGAGAAAATTGGAATGATTGCAAAAAGAGAATGATTAATTTTATTGAAGATATTGACCAAAAATATCACAATAAGAATATTTTAATCGTTAGCCACGGTGATCCTTTATGGCTTTTACAGGGAGCAATGGAAGGATTCGAAAACAATGATTTTTTAAACAGAATAAGAGTAAAAAGAGGATACATTAAAAAAGGAGAACTGCAAGAAATTAAATTTAGAAAATTTCCTTATAACGAGAAAGAGGAACTTGATTTGCACCGCCCTTATATTGATAAAGTTAAATTCCTTTGTCCAAAATGCGGAAGAAGGATGTTAAGAGTAAAAGAAGTGTGTGATGTTTGGTTTGATTCTGGGGCGATGCCCTTTGCTCAATATCACTATCCTTTTGAGAATAAAGACTTAATAGATAACGGACTGCGATTTCCTGCTGATTATATCGCCGAAGCTATTGACCAAACACGGGGCTGGTTTTACACCTTGCTAGCTGTTTCTACTTTACTCGGAGAAGGGACGTCTTATAAAAATGTTATTTGCTTGGGTCATGTTCTCGACCAAAAAGGAGAGAAGATGTCCAAATCTAAAGGAAATATTATAGATCCTTGGAAAATGATTGAAAATTACGGAGCTGACGCTCTCCGTTGGTATTTCTTTACAATAAATCAGCCAGGCGAGTCAAAGAGATTTGATGAAAGAGATGTAAGAAAATGCTTCAATAAATTTATTTTAACTTTTTGGAATATTTTTTTGTTCTGGAAAGAATATAGCCCTGACTTACAACTTACAACTCACAACTTAAAACTTGAGAATGTTTTAGATAAGTGGATTGTTTCTAAATTTTATAGTTTAACTAAAAATATAATCACTCTTTTAGATAAATATGATATTGTATCGGCAGCAAGAGAAATAGAGAATTTTGTTATAGAAGATTTTTCTCGATGGTATATTCGCCGTTCTCGTTCTCGTTTTCAAAGGCCTAAAAATTCGCGAGAATTAAAAAAAGCTTCAGAGATTTTGGGTTTTCTGATTTTAGAATTATCAAAACTTTGTGCGCCTTTTTTACCTTTTATTTCTGAGATAGTTTACCAGGAGATAGGGAAGAAAAATTCTGTTCATCTTGAAAATTTCCCAGAACCAAAAGAAAAATTAATTAATAAAAAATTAGAAGAGAAAATGATAAGTGTTAGAAAAATTGTTTCTCTCGGTCTTCAGAAAAGAAAAGAAGCAAAAATAAAAGTAAGGCAACCTCTCCGAGAGTTTAAAATCGAGAATTTAGATTTTACACCAGAGGAAGAGATTTTAGAATTGTTAAAAGAAGAATTGAATGTAAAGGAAATAAAGATTAAAAAGGGAAAAGGAGAAATTAATGTTTCTTTTGATTTTAAAATTACTCCCGCGTTAAAAGATGAAGGAATCTTACGAGAAATTATAAGAATTTTGCAAGATATGCGAAAAGAGGGGAGATTGAAAAAAGAAGATAAAATCGAGATTTTCTACAAAGACGAAGGAAACTTAGGAAAAATTATTGAGAAAAATAAAGACCTTATCAAAAAAATAACAATTGCTAAGGAAATTAAAGAAATTAAAAAACCTCCTTATTTAGTGGAGAAAAAGATAATTTTAGAAGGAGGAAAATCTTGGCTGGCAATTAAGAAAATTTAATTCTTCTTAAAAAACTTTCTAACCCTTTTTTATCTTGAAAGATTAAGGTTAATCCAATTTCGTCTTTAGTTTTTCTGATTTTTACATTTTTTACCTCTGAGATTCTGGCAAATTTTTTTCCAACCTGAGGAAACATTTCTTTTACCATTTTTCTTACCACTTTTGTTTTTATTCTCTTCTCAAGGTCCCTAACTGACAAATTTTTCTCCAATATTTCTTTAAAGATTTTTATCTGTCTATCTTTTTTTATTCCCAAAAGCACCTTGGCATGCCCTTCTGAGAGTTTATTTTTCTTGATACTTTCTTTAATTTCCTCAGGTAGCTCTAAAATCCTTAAGGCATTAGAAATACTCTCTCTACTTTTACCCACTATTTTTCCTATTTCTTTGTGAGTAAAATCGAATTCTTCAATTAATTTTTTAAAAGCCCCTGCCCTTTCAATCGGATTTAAATCTTCTCTTTGAATATTTTCCACCAGAGAGATTGGAAGCTCATCTTCTTTTTTAACGTCCTCTATAATCACAGGAACTTCTTTCATTCCTATCATTTCTGCGGCTTTTAACCTTCGTTCACCTGTAATTAGTTGATATTCTACTTTAGCGCCTCGCGGTACATCTTTTTCAATTTTCTTTACCAAGAGAGGCTGCAATATTCCATATTTTTCAATAGAAGTTGCTAATTCTTTTAGTTCTTCTTTGTTAAATTCTTTTCTTGGTTGAAATGGATTGGGCTTAATTTTATCTACCTCAATCCAAAAAATACTTTCTTTTTTGAAAGTAACACCTTTTTTTCTTCTTTTGGGAATTAATGCTTCTAGGCCTCGTGGCATAATCTTAAAAATTTAAAATGCTAAAAATTTAAAAACAGTTTTTTATTTTTTAATTTTCTAAGTTTTTAAACTAATTATTTCTTCGGTTAATCTTTCGTAGGCCTTAGCTCCTTTCGACTCCGGAGCGTATTGGAATATTGTCTTACCATATTTGGGCGCTTCGGCTAATTTTATATTTCTCGGAATAATCGTTTCAAACACTTTTCCTGGGAACTTTTCTTTAACCTCTTTGACGATTTCCCGAGATAAAGTATTCCTTTTGTCATACATTGTCAAAACTCCAAAAATTTGTCTGAAAGTTTTGTTCAAGTTCTTCTCAAGAAGGTCAAAAACCTCAAAGAGTTGCTCGAGACTTTTTAAAGCAAAAAATTCACACTGAATCGGGATAATGATTTCTTTTGCCGCAACAAGAGTATTTAGAGTTAAAATTCCAAGGGAAGGAGGAGAATCAAGGAGAACATAATCGTATTCATTTATAATCGCTTCGAGAACTTTATTTAAAATCTGCTCTCTACCTACTTTCTCTAAAAGCTCAACATTGCTACCAGCCAGGTCTGAATTTGCTGGAGCGATGTCCAGGTTAAAGAGGGGAGTATTTTTAATTATTTCTCGAAATGGTACTTCTTCTGCAAGACTATGATAGATGTTTATAGGAATTTTTTTAGGGGAAAAACCCAAGGAAATTGTAGCATTGGCTTGAGGGTCAAGGTCAACAAGCAAAACTTTCTTGCCAAATTTTGTTAAAAAAGCTCCAACGGAGACTGCCGTTGTCGTTTTACCCGATCCCCCTTTTTCATTAACAATAGAGATAACTCGAGTCATATTATATTTATTTAGTATAATAAATGGCAGGAGATTTTTCAAGTTGACCCTAAAAAGAGTTTTAGATATTTTTGGCTAAATGATTTTTTGAAGAAAAAGTCATTAAAAATTTCTCTTTAGGGTTGAATTTTTAGATATTTTTGGTAAATTGAATCAATATTAGCCGCTGTGGTGGAATTGGCAGACACGCAGCACTCAAAATGCTGTGAGCCTAAAGCTCATGTCGGTTCGACTCCGACCAGCGGCACGTATTTAAAGCGGCACTTATTTAAAAATCTAAGATATAATTTTGAAATCCAAACTTGAGAGGTTCAATTTATTTTTTTAATATTAGTTTAATTTTTGTATGTTAATTATTCCGTCAGTCACTGCTATTGTCAGCATTTTTGTCGCATTAATGTTCATTAGGAAAATTTACGCATTTAAAGCTTCTTCTCCCAAGATTTCTGAAGTGGGCAAGACGATAGAAGAGGGAGCTGATGCATATCTTTACCGTCAATTTAAAACTATTGCCATTACTCTTCCTTTCCTCTTTGGAATATTGGTATTACTTTTTAATTGGAAAGTCGCCATTACTTCTGTAATTGGTGTTTTAACCTCGCTTCTTTCCGGTTTTATAGGAATGAAAGTAGCTACAAAAGCCAATAGCAGAACAGCTGACCTAGCAAAAAAAGGAATCGGTGAGGCTTTTTGGAGTGCGGTTTCGGGAGGAGCAGTTGTTGGTCTTTTAATTACAAGTTTTAGCTTACTAGCTATTATTATTTTGTATTTAATTTTTAAATCAGTTGAACCATTAATTGGTTTTGGTTTCGGAGCTTCTTTGGCAGCTCTTTTTGGTCAGGTTGGCGGGGGGATTTTTACCAAGTCCGCTGATATTGGAGCAGACCTTGTAGGTAAAATAGAAAAAGATATTCCCGAAGATGACCCCAGAAATGCCGCAGTTATTGCCGATCTTGTTGGTGATAATGTTGGCGATTGTGCTGGACGAGGTTCTGAATTATTTCAGACTTTTAGTAGTGATATTGTGACAGGGATGATTATTGCCTCTTTATATATTGACAAATATGGCATAAAAATATTATTTTTCCCTTTAATTTTACAATCGATAGGTATTATCGCCTCGATTTTTGGTATTTTTCTACTTAAATTATTGCGAAAAAAATATCCTCCTGAAAAACTTTTCAATATTGGACTTTTAGTTACTACCTTAATCAATTTTGCTGCCACTTATGGTTTAGTTAAAGTCTTCATTGACGATATTTCTATTTGGTTAGCGATAATTATAGGAGTTTTGATTGTCATTGGTGCTTCTTTTATAACAAAATACTATGCCGGCAAAGGCGGAAAACCTGTTGCAAAAATAGCAGACTCTTCTAAAAGAGGGCCGGCTCTTAATATTCTCACAGGTATTGCTTATGGTTTAAAAAGTCCTGTCGTTTCAATTTTGATGATTATGATTGCGCTCTGGGTATCATATATAATATCTGGCAATTCATCTTTATCTATAATTTCTCTTAATATTGGTACAGATCTTTTAATTGCTTATATAATGACGGCTGATACATTTGGACCAATAACAGATAATGCCGCCGGAATTGCAGAAATGACTTCATCACCAAAAGAAATTGTTGAATCTCTTTCTTCGCTTGATTCTGTTGGTAATACAATGAAAGCAATTACTAAAGCTTATGCTATGGCTTCTGGAACAGTGAGCGCATTTGTCATCTTCGCTACTTTTTTTAATATGGTCAAGATAAATTCTCTTGATGTTTCTACCCCATTTGAATTAGTTTTCCTTTTTATCGGTGCCGCTCTTCCTCTTCTTATATCCTCGTTAGTTATTCAGTCAACTTCTAATTCAGCACTTTCAGTGGTGGATGAAGTTCGCCGACAATTTAGGGAAATTAAAGGCTTAATCGAGGGCAGAGCTAAACCAGATTATAAAAGGTGCGTTGATATAGCTACTAAAAATGCCTTAAGAGAAATGGTTATTCCTGGCTTAATTAGTATTTTGCCGCCGTTCATCTTAGGAGTAATTTTTGGTCTAAAAGCGCTAGGTCCTCTTTTAATTGGAGCAGTTTTAATGTCCGCCTTGCTTGGACCGTTTTTCAACGATAGTGGAACCGCTTTTGACAATGCTAAAAAACTGATTGAAGAAGAAAGTCAACTTAAAGGCACTCCTCAGCACAAAGCCGCGGTCGTTGGTGATACAGTAGGGGACCCTTTCAAGGATGTTGCCGGACCATCATTATTAATTTTTATGAAACTTTTGGGAATGGCGACGCTTGTCATAGTTCCGCTTTTATTGAAATAAAAAATATAAACTATCTTTATAACCCAGACGAATATTAATGAAGAAAGTCATTTTCTTTAAAATTATTATAGGTTTATTTGTTTTAATTTTAATAGGCCTCGGTGGCCTTTTTTTAATTTCGCCAACAGTTATAAAAACATTTCCTCAAAATCAAGCTCAAAACATTCAAGCTGATTCTGAAATTAAAATAGATTTTTCAAGACCAGTAAATCGAGATATTCTAATTCCGTCAATTATTCCTGATGTTCCTGGAGAATGGCAGTATGAAAACCCTATTTTAGAAAGGCATTTTTATAGAACCTTGGTTTTTATTCCTGACCAGATTTTAAGGCCAGAAACGATATATAAAATAAGATTAGAAGGCATTAAAAGAATTTTAAACGTTGGTAAAAGTTCTAATTTTGAGTTTAGTTTTACCACTCAGACCCTCCCAAAAGTATTGACGGTAGAGCCAAAAAGTGGCACCAAAAACATTCTACCTTTTTCTGAAATCAAGATAAAACTTACCCAGCCCAATCCAGAGTTAGTTGATTTTAGTTTCGTTTTAGAGCCAAAAACAGAATTTAAAGCAAGAATTAATACCGAAAAAGATGAATATACATTAATTCCCAAGGGTGGTTTTTTACAAGGCACAAAATATCAATTTAAAATTCAAAGCACATTTTTCATTAAGGATAAAGAGACAGGAACAATAATCTTTCAAGACGAACCGCAAGATTTATATCAAGGAAATTTTGAAACTGCTCCGCCGCCCAAAAATTATCTCATTCTCGCCCACTGGAAGCAATATTTTGGTCAATAAAGACATTAAAATAGTATTTACTGAGCCGATGGAAAAAGAGTCAGTTGAGAAAAATTTCTCTACTGTCCCTCAGATTGAAGGAGATTTTATTTGGGCAGAGGATAAGAAAAGTCTTATTTTCAAGCCCTCTCAAAATTTACCTTTTGGAACAAATTTTAAGATAGTCCTTGGTAAAGGAACGGAAGACGAACAGAGAAAATATTTCCCAGAAGACGTAATTTTTTATTTTAAAACGATTGGGCGGGTTTGGGCATCTTTTTCCCCTTTTAACGGCGCTAATGGAACTAATATTAAAACTTCTATCAAAGTTTATTTTGACCAACCGGTTAATCAAGAATCGGCCAAAGAACGTTTTAAAATTGAACCTCAGGTTAATGGTTCTTTTTCTTTTTCGGAGGATATAATGATTTTTTATCCTTCAGCCCCTCTTTCTTATCAGACAACTTATAAAGTAACCATTTTATCAGGGGTAAAAAGTATTTATGGCCTTGATTCCAACAAAGTTTTTTCCACCACTTTTAGCACTGAGCTTCAGACTTTTAAACTTGCTATACCATTAGACTTTCAGGATTATCCTTTGTCTTGCGAGGCAGCTTCTTTGAAAATGGCTCTGCGCCATAAAGGAATTTTTGTTTCGGAGAATCAAATTATGAATTATGTAGGAATAGATTCTGCCCCCAGACAAGGAAATATTTGGGGAGACCCTTACGATATCTATGTTGGAAGTTTAAATGGGAGACAAAATACTACAGGCTATGGAGTTTATTGGGGACCGATAGCCAAAGCGGCAAAAGTTTGGCGACCTAACTCTCAAGCTTTTTCAGGATGGCAAATTTCTGACTTGACAAAAGAGTTAAAAAATGGTAATCCTATAATAGTTTGGGGAGTTATTGGAAGAGGTGCCTATCAAGATTCTTGGTATACAAAAGACGGTAAATATATTTATGCCTGGAAAGGAGAGCATTCAAGATTAGTTATCGGTTTTATTGGCAACCCAACTTCTCCCTCAAAAATCATTCTTAATGACCCTTACGTAGGAGTACTTTATTGGTCAACTTCGAGCTTTCTTTCTAACTGGAATATATTTGGCCGGAGTGGGGTAGTAGTAAGATAAAGGATTCGTTACCTAAAAATAAACATGAAAAAAATTTTTATCTATCTAATTATTCTATTTTTAATTTCAGGAGGTTTTTTTATTTTTCTAAAAGAAAGTAAATATTTAGTAGTTCCCCAAGCCGAGAAAGAGCCGCTTAAAGCAGAGGTTAGCAATATCTCAACTCCCAAACAAGAGCAAGAAACTTCAACTCAACCAGAGAGTGTTTTGCCGGATAAATTTAAGCTTGACGTCCCTTTTACTTCTCAGGAGCCTCGTGTTTTTATTGCCGGGAGTGATAAAACAAAATGGTGGGACGATGACCATAACAATGCTTGCGAGGAAGCAGCAATTATAACAGTAGATTCTTATATAAAAGGCAAAAAATTAACTCCTGAAATCGCTAATAAAGAAATCTTAGCAATGCTTGATTTCCAAGAAAAAAACAAAAACTACGGAGAGAGAAATAAAGATTTAGAAGCCAAGGAAGTAGCACAGTTAGCTAAGGATTTTTATAAAGATTATAAAAATAGTAAAATAATTTACGATATTTCTATTGAAGACATAAAAAAGGAAATTTTTAAGGGCAATCCGGTAATTTTACCGACAGCGGGGAGGCTTCTATCTGGACCTCTTTCTCTTGGGATGAATCCTTATTATACGTGTGAGCCGAAATGCGTTGCCGGTGACGGAGGAGAGGGTGACGGACCTTTGTATCATATGTTGGTGGCTATCGGATGGGACGAAGAAACAAAAGAGATTATCACAAATGATCCGGGTACAAGACACGGAGGAGGAACCATACTCAAACCAGGATTCAGATTCAAGTATGACGTTCTCTTGAATGCTCTCCATGAATGGAATGGAGGAGATGTTGAGCACGGACGTTCAGTAATGATTATCCTTTCCCGTTAAATTTATACTCTTAAAATTTGAGGAGGCCTCTTTGTTAAATCAATTATTGTTGAGGGCTTTCTCTTTTGTAAATTACCAGCTTTCACTATAAAATCTGGTTTATTTTTTTTATTCTCAAATTGCTTCAAAACCTCTTTTATATTTGAAGATGGTAATTTTCCTGAAATATTTGCCGAGGTAGCAGTTAAAGGAATATTGATTAATTCAAGAAGTTGATTTAAGGGCTTAAAATTAGGAATTCGAAGGGCAATTGTCTCTTTAGCTACTCCATAAAGTTTTAGTCCTCCTTTTCTTTTTAAAACTACTGTTACTTGACCCGGCCAAACCTTTCTTAAAAAATTTTTTCCTTTCTGAGTAATTTTGGCAATTTTTTGGGCTGCTTTTAAATCTTTTATAAAAAGAGGAAGATATTTTTGATAAACGCGTTTTTTTATTTTGAATAATTTTTCTACGGCCTTTTCATTAGTAGCGTCAGCTAAAAAACCGTAGACAGTATCGGTAGGAAAAATCACCACCCCTCCTTTTTTAATAATTCCAATGATTCTTTGATACAAAAGTAAAGATTTTGTCAATTTTCGAGAAGTTAAATTTAAATTTTCCATAGCATTTCATTTTATCGTTTTTTAGAGAATTTTCAGAGAATTATCTATTGATATTTTCTGGGAGTATTGCTAAAATAGAGTGTCCTGAAATCTACTGATGTTTAAGTAAATTTTATAATAATTATTATGAAAAAAGTAAAGGATTACCTCCAAGCCTATAAGGACCTTTTAATTCCTCCCAGGGTTGGCGACATTATTAAGGGAAAAGTAATAGAAAAAACTAAAAATGGGGTTTTTTTGGAATTAGGAAATTATAAAATAGGTCTGATTAAAAAAGAAGATTTGGATATCAGTGGAAAAAGTTTATCAAAAATAGAAAAAGGGGAGGAAATTTTAGCTAAAATTACAAATCTTAATAATAAAGATGACTTTGTTGAACTTTCTTTAAGAGAAGCGAATAAGGATTTGATTTGGAAAAAGCTTCAAGATTTGAGTGACGAGAGAGAGCAAATTCCTTTAAGTGTAGCCGGAGCTAACAAGGGTGGTCTGATCTTTAATTTTCATGGAATTCAAGGATTTTTGCCGGCTTCTCAACTTTCTAGGGAACACTATCCTAAGATTGAGAATCCTACACCCGAGAGAATTTTCCAGGAATTGAAAAAATTCGTCGGCCAGGAAATAAAAGTGAAAATTATTAGTATTGATTCCAGAAGACAGAAGCTAATTTTATCAGAAAAATATAAAGAAAATATATGAGGGATTTATGGAAAAATATTTTTTATGGCCTGTTAATTTTCTTGTTTTTTGCTGGAGTTTTTTCCCTTTTAAATCCTCAAGAGAAGATACAAGAGATTAGTTTTAGTGAATTTATAAAACAAGTTGAGGAAAAAGAAGTAAAAACAATTGAGGTAAAAGGGAATCAAATAATTATCGAATTGAAAGACGGAGTCAAAAAGACAACTACGAAAGAAACAGGTTCTAATCTTGAAGAGGTTTTAATCTCTTACGGAATAAAAAGTGATGATTTAAAAGAAATTAATATAGTTTATCGAGAAGTAGAAAATGATTTTTGGATTTGGTTATTAATCTCAGTTCTTCCGGTAATTTTCATTGGAGTTTTTCTTTGGTGGATTTTACGACAGGGGCAAAGGGGCGCAACTCAGGCCTTTAGTTTTAGTAAAGCACGACCGAGAATCTATGGGGTAGGAGGAAAGATAAGAGAAAAAGTTAGTTTTGACGACGTCGCAGATTTAAAAGAAGCGAAAGAAGAACTAAAGGAAGTAGTGGAATTTTTACGAGAACCTAAAAAGTTTTTAGAGATGGGAGCTCGAATTCCTCGAGGAGTACTCTTGGTAGGTCCACCGGGCTGTGGCAAGACGCTCCTGGCAAGAGCAGTTGCTTCAGAGGCAAGTGTACCCTTCTTTTCTATTTCTGGCTCTGAGTTTGTTGAGATGTTTGTCGGAGTTGGTGCGGCACGTGTTCGAGACCTTTTCTCTTTAGCTAAAAAGAATGCTCCTTGTATTCTGTTTTTAGACGAGCTTGATGCGGTAGGAAGACTTCGAGGAGCAGGCCTAGGAGGGGGGCATGACGAAAGAGAACAAACTCTCAATCAAATCTTAGTAGAGATGGATGGCTTTGAGAGAGAAACAAATGTTATACTCCTGGCCGCTACTAATCGGCCTGATATCTTAGACCCCGCTCTTTTGCGGCCTGGTAGATTTGATCGCCATGTGGTTTTAGATAGACCTGATATAGAAGGAAGAGAGGAAATCCTAAAAATTCATTCTAAAGAGAAGTCTTTAGCAAAAGAGGTGAATTTCAGGGAAATTGCCGAGAGGACCCCTGGCTTTTCAGGAGCAGATTTAGCTAATTTGATGAATGAAGCCGCCATTTTAGCGGCGAGACGCAACAAAAAAGAAATTACCCAGGACGAACTCCGAGAGTCGATTGAAAAAGTCTTATTAGGCCCCGAGAGGAAAAGTCATGTTTTATCACAAAAAGAGAAGGAAGTAACGGCATACCATGAAGCCGGGCATGCTATCCTCGCTTCATTTATGCCAGAATCCGAACCGGTTCAGAAAATTTCTATTATTGCTCGAGGCCTTGCCGCTGGTTATACTCTAAAGCTACCAACTGAAGAAAGACATTTAAAGACCAAAACTCAATTTTTAGCAGAATTAGCCACACTCCTGGGAGGTTATACGGCAGAGGGTATGACTTTTCACCAAGTTACGACCGGTGCTTCCAACGATTTAAGACAAGCTACTGACCTTGCTCGAAAATTAGTAATGGAGTATGGAATGTCAAAATTAGGTCCAATTGCTTTTGGTGAAAAAACCGAATTAATATTTTTGGGAAAAGAGTTCGGAGAACAAAGGAATTTTTCTGAAAAAATAGCGGCTGAGATTGACAAAGAAGTAGAAAGATTTATAAAAGAAGCAGAAAAGAAAGCTCAAAAGGTTTTAAACGAAAGGAAAGATCTTTTAAAGAAAATTGCCAAGCTCCTTATCAAAAAAGAAACGATTGAACGGCAAGAATTTGAAAAAATAATAAAAGAATATAAAGAGAAGAATAAAAAGGGGCAAAAAAGATAAAGCCAGATAACTCCTTTTATTAAATGGGCATTTAGCTCAATTGGTCCGGCGTAAGGTCGGACTCCGACTGGAATGTCGGAGTTAGAGCACCACTCTTATTCCGAAGGAACAAGGTTCTGGAGCGAAGCGACAGGTTCTTATATTCGCCAAGGGCATGTAGTTCAGTGGTAGAACGCCACTCTTATATCTGTAAAAGATTTTCAAAACGTGGGCACGTAGCTCAGCGGCTAGAGCAGTTGTCTTATGTCCAGAGGTGGGCGTGTAGCTCAGTGGCTAGAGCATCACTCTTATAAAGTGGGGGTCGATGGTTCGAGTCCATCCACGCCCACCTCTGGAGGCCTGCCCGTTTCATATGAAACGGGCACATAAACAACAGGTCGAAGGTTCGATTCCTACCGTGCCCACTCGTAGTATCAGATATGAACTCTCTTTTCTGAGGGGGGAGCGAGCTTGCCTCGCTCCTGTCCCAAAAATTTGCCCTGCCTTGCGAAAGCAAGGCAGGGTTTTCTTTGGTTTGAGAAATTAGAAAATCTTTCAGATTTTCCGAATAAAATAGGTTAATTTTGATGGTTTCTTTGGAGTAAAGAATTCCTTTAATAAATCGTTTTGCTAACAAATTTCTTTCAACCCCCCTTCTTTGAGAAAGAAAAGA
>Ga0210018_1000405_pt1 | contig 21690 bp, 20 predicted proteins | sample CryGeyCG2014_010_2_FD_183967 | JGI IMG/M metagenome (GOLD analysis project Ga0210018, IMG submission 183967) | Groundwater microbial communities from aquifer - Crystal Geyser CG09_land_8/20/14_0.10 (SPAdes) (version 2) | ecosystem: Environmental > Aquatic > Deep subsurface > Groundwater | place...
ACCGGCGTTGGACTTAAAGGAATTAAAGTTTTAAATCCTTTTACCAAAAAATCGATTTCACTTTTTGCCAGCGATTTTGTGCTGGCGCACTACGGCACAGGCGCTGTTATGGCGGTTCCAGCGCATGATGAGCGCGATTTTGCTTTTGCTAAAAAGTTTGGCTTGCCGATAGATGAAGTGATAAAAAGTGCAGACGGCCAATCGTCTGTTGTCAAAGAAGCTTATACGGAAGACGGCGTTTTAATTAATTCCGGCGAGTATGATGGTTTAACTTCGGGTGAAGCGCGTAAGAAAATGACTCAATGGTTGGCCAAAGAGAAAATTGGCCGAGGAACTATCAATTATAAAATGCGCGATTGGCTGGTTTCTCGCCAGCGCTACTGGGGCGCGCCAATACCGATTATTTATTGTGATAAATGCGGCGAAGTTCCTGTGCCAGAAAAGGATTTGCCGGTTTTGTTGCCGACGGATGTTGATTTTATGCCAACAGGCGAGTCGCCATTGGCTAAGTCAAAGAAATTTCATGATGTTAAATGTCCTAAATGCGGCGGCGTGGCGCGGAGAGAGTCCGACACTATGGATACCTTCGTTTGTTCTTCTTGGTACTATTTTCGCTATGCGGACGCGAAGAATGACAAGGAATTTATCTCAAAGGCAATGTTCAAAAAATGGCTGCCTGTGGATTTGTATGTTGGCGGAGCGGAGCATGTTGTTTTGCATTTGCTTTACTCGCGTTTTTTCACTAAGGTCTTACATAAACTCGGCTATATTGGTTTTGACGAGCCGTTTGCCAAGCTGCGCCATCAGGGCATAATTTTGGCCGAGGACGGGCGGAAAATGTCTAAGTCCCTGGGCAATGTTATCGCGCCAGACAGCGTGGTTGAACAATACGGCGCGGACGCCCTGCGGATGTTTGAAATGTTTATGGGGCCGCTGGAAGATGTAAAACCATGGAATACAAAAGGGATAATCGGGATTTCTAGATTTCTTGAAAGGATTTGGAAATTAAACAAAGGCGTCATTGCGAGCGGAGCGAAGCAATCCCGTGGCGGTGCAGCAAAGAACGAGATTGCCACGTCGCCTACGGCTCCTCGCAAAGACAAAATTGAGACGTTACTGCATAAAACAATAAAGAAAGTCAGTGAAGACATTGAAAACTTAAAATTTAACACGGCTATCAGCGCGATGATGATTTTGGTGAATGAGTCCGGCGGGGGAGCGAACTTGACCAAAGAGCAATACGAAATATTTTTGAAATTATTGTCTCCTTTTGCACCCTATATAGTAGAGGAATTGTGGTCGCAGCTTGGGCATAAGAAAAGTATCTTTACCGAAAAATGGCCGGAATATAATGCGGCCTTAGTTAAAGACGAAACTATTCAAATGCCGGTGCAAATTAACGGAAAAGTCCGGGCTGTTTTAACCGCGCCGTCAGATATTTCGGAAGAGGAGGCCAAAAAAATCGCGATATCAGATACCACGATTATTAAATGGCTGGGAGGCCAAGAACCGAAGAAAGTGATTTTTGTGAAAGGGAGGTTGGTGAATATTGTAGTGTAAATTTTTGTAGCGGGCTGTAGTGTAACGGTAGCACGAGTCCTTCGGGAGGATTTAGTCGGGGTTCAAATCCCCGCAGCCCGACCAAGCAAAAGCATGAAAACAGACAACATAATTTATTTATTTCATCATATCCACCACAAGGCCGGGGAGCACAAAGTGCATCATTGCGGCGGTCGGCACCAAGCCGCCAATCCCAAACTGGATTATGAGATTTGGCATTGTCGTTGCGGCCAGCACCGGATAGATAAAAAAGTAGCCATTGGCCATGGGACAAATCAGGAAGAGATAGAAGTAAAATTTATGGAGCGGTGCCCCGAAGGCGGCTGGCACATTGAAAGCGGGCAGGTTGCCGCATAAGGAGTACTAGTTTAAAAACGCTTATGGAATATTCAAAAGAACAAATTTCTGTTGAAAAACCGGAAAAACACAAGGAGCAAAAAGACGCGGTCGTTTTAACAGAAAATCAGCAGGAGTTTTTTGAAAGATTGGAGCGAACCAATATTCTGCCGGCGGAAAAGAGAGAGTGGTCATTGGATGAATTAAAGCAAAACCTAGACAGGACTTTTTGCGATTGCGGCCAAATCGCGCTGGCCAAAAATAAGGGGAAGATTTTTTTAACTTTATCTGGCGGGCTGGATTCAACGCTTGCCCTGGCTTTTTTGAGGAAAAATTTCCCGGAAAACGAAATTGTTACTTTTGCCATGGGTGGTAGCGTTAACCACCCGGATGTTCTGCATGCCCGCTTGGCGGCGGAAAAATTCGGTTCAAATCACCATGAATTTATTCCGGAGCCAGGTGAAATACAAGAGGCGCTGGCAGAACATAAATCAAAATTTCAAGAAGATGATCTGGAAAAAGTCACAAAAACGGGAAGCGTTGATGTTACTTTGCTCTATAAATATCTTTCAAAATTTCACCCCAATGTTTTGCTGGCTTGTGATGGTATTGACGAGCTGATGGGCGGTTATTGGGACCACCGGAAAAGAGTATCGGAAGATGGAAAAACAGTATCAGAAGATGAAAGGAAACAATTATTTTTACGTTATTGGCAAGAGCTGGTGCCGCATCATCTTAGCCCACTGATAAAGATAGGCGATAATTTCGGCATTGGTTTTTTGTTTCCATACCTGGACCAAAAAATCATTGAATCGGTATCGGGCATCCCCCTAAAAGACAGAACTTCTAAAGAAGTTAGCAAAAAACCGCTAAGAGAAATTGCTCAAGAATTGGGCGTGCCAAAAGAAATTATAGACAGGCCCAAGAGAGGCCAGGTGGGTATGTTGGATATAAAATAAATATAAAAATAGCTCAAAACTAATGCTTAGGATCTTTTGGAAAATTAAAAAGTCATCCAAGTTCTGGTGGCTTTTGACCGGTTTTTGGACCTTGCTGGTCTACGCGGTTATTATTTTTGATTACGTGAAAGATAATGCCTGACAGGGTTATCTAAACCTGATGTTGGTGGTTTATGTTGGTATTTTAGCCATTTACGCCGGCGTTCGCGTGCGGTTTATGAACGGCGTCATCGGCGGCGATAATTTCGGCGTGATAAAAAACTAAAATCAATGAAATTAGCTTTTGATAAAATAAGCGATTCCCCCTTGAACATTCTGCGCCGGTTGGGTTATAGTTTTATTAGAAAAGAGGCCAGCTCTGGTGAGCTGTCTTTTGTTAGGCGGGTGGGTAGCGCTGATTATCCGCGATTCCATATTTTTGTTAGAGAGCGGGACGGGGGAGCGGAGCTGACTTTGCACCTGGACCAGAAGAAAGCGTCTTATCAGGGCAGCGCCGCGCATAGCGGTGAATACGGCGCGGAAGAGAATCAGTGGCTGGAACATGAGGCGGAGATGATAAAAAATGGTTTTGGCTCGTCCTCCTAACTTTTTTGACATTTTATTAGAAGGATAAAGGGCCCATAGTAAAACGGCATTGCGCGACATTCGTCCCGATTTTTGAAATTTTAAAATGTTTTACGTCTATATTTTAAAATCAGTTAAGAATGGCGCTTACTACGTTGGAAGTTGTGGAAATATCGATGTCAGGATAGATCAGCACAATAAAGGGTTGGTGCCATCAACAAAAAGATATTTGCCTTGGGATTTAGTTCATCGGGATAAATTTGATACCTTAAAAGGAGCGAGAAGAAGAGAATTACAGATTAAATCGTGGAAAAATCGCAAGGCGATTGAAAATTTAATAAAACATTTCAAAATTTAGTAAAAATCGAGGATCCGCGATAGCTTTGGTGGGCCCATGGTCCAGTGGTAAGACGCCACATTCGCATTGTGGAGATGAGAGTTCGATTCTCTCTGGGTCCACCAAAGCTATCGGGACATTGTCGAGGCCTGGGTTTCACCCTTCGGGTGACCACCCGCAGGGTGGCAATTCCCAGTGGGTCCACATTATTTTTAAATAACAAAAAATGCAGGCAGTAATTTTAGCCGCCGGACGCGGCACTAGAATGGGGGATTTGACCAACCACACTCCCAAGCCGATGCTTAAAATCCACGGCCGGCCGATTTTGGAATACACGCTGTTGAATTTGCCCAAAGAAATCACCGAGGTGATTATTATTATTGGTTATAACGGCGGAAAGATAAAAGAATATTTTGGCGAAAAGTTCAGGGGCAGGAAAGTCCGCTATGCTTGGCAGCAAAAGCTTGACGGCACGGCGGGCGCTCTTTTTCAGATAAGAAGAATGCTGAAGGGCAAGTTTTTGGTTTTAAACGGCGACGATTTTTATCATCACGAGGACTTAAAAAAAGCCATTCGCCACGATTTTTGCATTTTAGCCAAAGAAGTTGATGACCCGGGCCGATTTGGCGTGATGGAGTTGGACGAGCAGGACCATTTAATTGGAATTGTGGAACGGCCGACCAAACCGCCAACCAATTTGGTGAATATCGGCGCCTACTCTCTGGACAAAAGAATTTTCTATTACGAGCCGGTGGCGATTAGCAAGAAAGAATTTGGTTTGCCCCAGACCATGGTGCAAATGGCCAGAGACCATAAAATTAAAGTGGAAAAGGCCAAGTTTTGGCATCCCTGCAATACGCAGGAAGATGTGGCCCAGGCCGAGAAATTATTAAAGAAGTTTTTGACAATTTTCAGATTATGAAAAAGCCAACCAAAAAGCCAACCAAAAAAAAGCCAGTTGTCGTGGCGGTGAGCGGGGGTTTTGACCCATTGCACGTGGGGCACATTGATTATTTTAATGATGCCAAGAAGTTGGGCGATAAATTGGTGGTAATTTTAAATAATGATAATTGGCTCAAACTAAAAAAAGGGCATATTTTTATGCCCGAGCAGGAACGTAAAGAAATCATTGAGGCGTTAAGGCTAGTGGACCGCGTGGCTTTGACAAAGCACAAACCGAATACCAAGGATATTAGCGTTTGCCGTGTGTTGGAAGAATTAAAGCCCGACATTTTTGCCAATGGCGGGGATAGGGTGCGGGATAATATTCCCGAAGTTGCGACCTGTAAAAAAATCGGCTGCCGGATGGTTTTTAACGTGGGTAGACGCGGCAAAATTCAATCAAGTTCCTGGCTAGTTGGAAAATATGTAAAGCCAGCGGCGCGAAAAAAATTATAGTTGACTTTTAGATTAAGCCGTGCCATAATGGCGAATTGTACATTGTACCTTTAAAAACAAATAAGCGGGAGACGCCGAAATTGTCTTCCGGCGATTGAAACTCTTAGAAAAGAAAGGAGGAAGTTATGAGTACGTTAGATAAAGTTAATGCAATCATTCTTGGGATTCTTCCCGAGGTTTTGCAAGGGATTCTTCTGAAGGACGTTTTAAAAATGGTGTCAAAGGATGAATTTAGACAAGGGCTAAAAATGCTTTTTCTGGAGTCTTGCGGAACGTTAGAAGACCAAGAGAGCTATTTGATTCTATACAATTAGCGCTAACAAAATGAAAGGAGAGAAAATGGAGAAAGAAATAGAAGGAGGTTGTCCCTCCTGTATAGAGGTTTTGAAAAATTTACCAAAAGAGGCCTTGTCTAAAGCAGATGGTAATGGTATTTGTCCACGCTGCTGCGCGGTCACCGAGGGGGAACCCATTAAAAATGGGCCCATGACAATATTAGAGTGCCTTCGTATTTTTCTTGAGGCGCCAGCTTGTCTAAAAAGAGGGGGGTGAAAAAATGGAACTTTGGTGGTGCAGGAGCAAGGGATGCGGCAGGATTTCCCCTGTTTTTTTTGGGGAAAACGAAGAAGAAATAGAGGAAAGGAAAAAGTGCTGGCTGGAGCACAAGGTTAGCGTTCTGGAGCCAGTAGAGGATTCTTTTGTCAGCGAGCGGTCTGACATCGAGCCGGTAAAAACCACCTTTTTTTACGCCGTTGATGAGAATGGCAAGCGTTGGGTGGTAAAGCAATGGAGAGAGGCGATTGAAGAACCTCGTTGCTACGAGATTTTTGAAGGCCGGATAGCGACTTGGATAACGGATATTCATGTTCAAGAAGATGCTATTCGGCAACGTTTGACGGATCTTAAAATTAAGGAGCCCTACGAAGATTTCTTGATCATTTTTTTGAAGAACCAAATTCCGTTCGTGAAATACGACACGGAGATGGTTGTGGAAGGTAATAATTCGCCGGAGATTCAAATATTATTAAACCGGCGGATGGTAGTCCATCTGATAGCTCAGACCACCCTTTTTTTTAAAGAAGAGCAATCAGTGTCTTTTAAAAAAATTGTGGAAGAGGAAAACGTTTCGGGAGGCGTCTTGCCTTTTCGGGGCAGGAGAAATGTTAGGATTATCTAATTATTCAAGGCTGCGATTGTTTGACAATCGCAGCCATTTTTTTGTCCAGAATCTCGGATTAATGATTTTTAGCTATTGCTTGTTTTCGTTGACAGGCCAGCGAAGCGGTGGTAGGCTGAAAACAGCTTGTGGATAAAGGTTTTTTTGGTCCGTATTGAACGGGCCGATTTTTTTAAAATCGTACGGAAGTACAGATTTGTACAGATTTTACGGATTAGGAATTTTTATCTGTAATATCTGTATTTATCTGTAATTCCGTAAGACCATGGATAAACAATCATTTGCCTCCGCGATTGACCAGATTTGCGAGGAAAAAGGTATTTCCAAGGAGCGGGTTTTAAAGACCGTTGAGGATGCCATCGCGGCGGCCTACAAAAAGGACTACGGACACAAAGGCCAAATTATTAAGGCCAAGTTTGGTTTGGAAATGGGGACGATTCAGATTTTTCAAGTCAGGCAAGTGCTGGATGAAACCATGGTAAAAACGCCGGAAGAAATTGAGGCGGAAAAAGAAGCGGTCGTTGAGGCGTCCGAGCCCAGAGAGGGCGAAGAAGTCGGCGATAAAAAAGTGCGTTTTAACGCCGAAAAGCACATTATGGTTGATGAGGCCAAAGAGATAAAGCCCGATATTAAAGTCGGAGACGAGTTATGGCAGGAATTGGAGGCCAAAACCGATTTTGGCCGCATCGCCGCCCAGACCGCCAAGCAGGTGATTATTCAGCGGATTCGCGAGGCGGAGCGGGAGACCATTTACGAGGAATATCGCGATAAAGAAAACTTAGTGGTCTCGGGCATTGTTCAGCGCATTGAACGTGGCGCAGTGTTTATTGATATTGGCCGCACCGTGGGCGTGTTGTTTCCGGAAGAACAAATTCAGGGCGAGCGCTACCGCATTGGCCAGCGCCTGCGCGTGCTGATATTGGAAGTGCAAAAAGACCCGCGCGGACCGACGATTGTGTTGTCGCGGGCGCACCCCAAGATGATAACTAAACTTTTTGAGCTGGAAGTGCCGGAAATTGCTTCGGGCGCGGTGGAAATTAAGTCAATTGCCCGGGAAGCCGGCGCTCGTTCCAAAATTGCCGTTGTGGCCACCGAAGAGGGGGTTGACCCGATTGGCTCTTGCGTAGGGCAGAGGGGCATTCGCGTGCAAGCGGTTATAAATGAGCTGGGCGGCGAAAAATTAGACATTATTGAATGGAATGAGGACGCGGCCAAATTTATTTCCAATGCCCTGTCGCCGGCCAAGGTGCTGGACGTGGAAATCAAAAAAGAAGAAAAGGTGGCGCGGGTGGAAGTACCGCAAGACCAGCTGTCGCTGGCCATTGGTAAGCGTGGACAAAACGTTCGTCTGGCTGCCAAATTAACCGATTGGAAAATTGATATCATCGGCGCGGAAGCCATAGCTGAAGGCGAAGAAGGTGTTGTAAAAGATGACGGCATTGAAGAAGAAGGCCGCGAAAAAGCGCCGGCAGAAACTGACAAAGTCAAGGTTGAAACAAAAGAGCCGGCTGAAAAAACTAAGAAAGTTAAAAAAACTAAGAAGTCAAAAAAAACCAAAGAACCAACCTCAGAGGCCGAAGAACCGGCCTCTGAGGAAAAATAATTAACTCTGTTTAAGGCGCCCTTTTACCGGGGGGGCAAGTGAAGCAAATGCTCTACTGCTCCCCAAGCGGTGGAAGTTCGCCGACGGCAGAAATTATTATAAAGTATGACAATTAATCTTTTTGCTTTAATTTCGGGCTTCATAGCCATTGGCTTTGCCGTCTACTTAATTTGGCGGGTGATGAAGCATTCTGCGGGGGAGGGGAAAATGGTGGAAATTTCGCAAGCCATTGCCGAAGGGGCTAAGGCCTATTTGAACCGGCAGTACCGGGCAGTGGCGGTGGTGGCGGTGATTGTTTCGGCGTTGCTGTGGTGGTCGCTGGGTTTAAGAACCATGACGGGATTTTTAATTGGCGCGTTGGCTTCGGCTTTAGCCGGCTATATCGGAATGAACGTGGCGGTGCGGGCTAACGTGCGGACGGCCCAGGCGGCTAAGTCCGGTTTGAAACCAGCGTTGGAAGTAGCTTTTTTGGGCGGCGCGGTCACGGGTTTGCTGGTGGTTGGTTTGGCGTTGCTGGCGGTGGTGGGTTTTTATTGGGTGACAGGCGATTTGAAAGCGTTGGTGGCCTTGGGTTTTGGCGGCAGTTTAATTTCAGTTTTTGCGCGTTTGGGCGGCGGTATTTATACTAAGGGCGCGGACGTGGGCGCGGATTTGGTGGGCAAAGTGGAAGCGGGTATTCCGGAAGATGATCCGCGAAACCCGGCGGTGATTGCCGACAACGTGGGCGACAACGTGGGAGATTGCGCCGGTATGGCCGCGGATTTGTTTGAGACATATGCTGTGACTGCGATTGCCGCTATGATTTTGGGCTCGCTCGTTTTTTCCGGTTTTGCCAACGCGGTTCAGTTGCCGTTGATGCTGGGTTCAATTTCTATTTTTGCCTCGGTGTTGGCGGTCTTTTTGGTGCGTCTGGGTAAAAAACAAAATATTATGGCGGCGCTTTACAAGGGTTTAATCGGCGCTTCGGCGCTGGCGGCCATTGGTTTTTATCCGGCGATTAAATATTTAACCGCCAAAGTGGTTAACCCCGATTTTCAGTTTTGGCCGCTTTACGGCGCGGCGCTGGTCGGGTTGCTGGTAACAGCCGGCATGGTGATTATTACCGAATATTATACTTCCAAGAGCTTTCGGCCCGTGCGGTCCATTGCGCAGGCCTCAACCACGGGGCACGCCACCAACATTATTACCGGCTTGGCGGTTTCTCTGGAGTCAACGGCTCTGCCGGTGGTCTTAATTTGCGGTGGCATTTTTGCTTCTTATTGGCTGGCGGGAATTTACGGCGTGGCCTTGGCCGCTATGAGCATGCTATCTATGGCCGGTATTATTGTAGCTATTGATTCGTTTGGTCCTATCACCGATAACGCCGGCGGTATTGCCGAAATGGCTGATTTGTCGCCCGAGATTCGTCGGACCACCGACGCGCTGGACGCAGTGGGCAACACCACCAAGGCCGTGACCAAGGGTTACGCTATCGCTTCGGCGGGCTTGGCGGCGCTGGTGCTGTTCGCTTCTTTTTCGCGGGAATTTTTTGACTTGAGCGGCCAGTCATTGGCTTTTGACTTGAGCGACCCGCGAGTGCTTATTGGTCTTTTTGTCGGCGGTCTCCTGCCGTACATCTTTGGGGCTTTGGCTATGAAAGCAGTGGGCAAGGCGGGGGCGGCGGTGGTTAATGAAGTGCGGCGGCAGTTTAAAGAAATCAAAGGCATTATGGAAGGCACGGCTAAGCCGCAATATGGCGTTTGTGTTGATATTGTGACCAAGTCCGCCATCAAGCAAATGATTTTGCCGGCGCTTTTGCCGGTGCTGGCTCCGCTAGCGGTGGGCTTTTTGCTTGGTCCGGAAGCGGTTGGCGGATTACTGGTGGGTTCAATCATCACCGGAATTTTTGTGGCAATTTCCATGACGAGCGGCGGGGCGGCTTGGGACAACGCGAAAAAATTTATTGAGGAAGGCAACTTTGGCGGCAAGGGCTCACTGGCCCATCAGGCCGCGGTGACGGGCGATACGGTGGGGGATCCATATAAAGATACGGCGGGTCCGGCGATAAATCCGATGATTAAGATACTGAATATTGTGGCGTTATTAATGGTCTCATTTCTAGTATAAATTAACTTTGCCGCTTTTTTGGCGGCCCGCCTTGACTCGTTTCGGCGAGGCAGGCAAAAAAGCGGCGCCGCGCCTGCCAAAGCCGATAATGATTAGCTGGAATATATTTAACGCAAACTTAAAGTATAATTTAAGTATAATTCCCAGTAATCAGCTTTGGTTATCGGCGGGCAGGGGAAAAACCGCCGCGCGGGCGTAAGATTTTGATAAAATCAACGGCTCGTCTCGCTAAATTTGTTATCCACAACGCCCCAAGCTGACGCTTGGGGCCCCACCACAGCACGCAAATTTTTAACGCTTGGCTCGCCCGCGATTTTCTGACAAAATCTTCGCCATGCGCGGGAAAAAAATACGAATACGATGAAAACGGAAATTAAAAAACTGCCTCAGTCGCAGGTGGAAATGATAATCGAACTTGACCCCACGGAGTGGGGCAAGTTTATTGATGAGGCGGCTCGCGAATTGTCGCGGGATGTTAAAATTGACGGGTTTCGGCCGGGACAAGCGCCGCGGGCGGTGGTAGAGCAAAAAGTGGGGCTGGGTAAGATTTTGGAAAAGGCGGCGGATTTGGCGGTTAAGGAAAATTATGTAAAGGCGGTGCGGGATAATAAATTGGATGTTATCGGCCGGCCGGAGATTCAAGTTTTAAAGCTGGCCGCTGATAATCCTTTTGAATTTAAAGTTAAAGTGGCGGTGATGCCGGAAGTAAAACTGGGTGATTATTTTAAGATTGCCAAGTCAGAAAAAAAGGCCAACCGCGAAGGGATAAAAGTTGAAGACAAAGAGGCGGCGGATTCTTTGTCTTGGCTGCAAAAATCACGCACTAAATATGTCACGATCAATCGGTCGGCTAAAATGGGGGACCGGGTGGAAGTTGATTTTTGGGTCAGGCAAAACGGGCAAGTAATTGAGGGCGGCCAGAGCAAAAACCACCCGTTGATTTTGGGCGAGAGCCGCTTTATACCCGGTTTTGAGGAGCAGCTGGTTGAGATGAAGGAAGGCGAAACCAAGATTTTTTCTCTGCCTTTTCCGGCCGATTATTATGTTAAAAATCTGGCCGGGCAGTTGCTGGATTTTGAAGTAAAAATGAATTTGGTGCAGGAGAGTTTGGTGCCGGAGCCAACCGATGAGTTTGCCAAGTCCTTGGGGCAGTTTGCCGATTTGGCGGCGCTTAAGCAAAACGTTAAGGACGGCTTGATTGAGGAAAAAATGCAGAAGGCCAAAGAAATGTGGCGCGGCCGGGTGCTGAATAAAATCGTTAAGGATTCCAAAATGGAAGTGCCGCCGGCGCTGGTTGAAATGGAGCGGGTAAAAATGATGGAAGAGTTTAAAAATAATTTGGCGCAAATGGGCCTGGAGTTTGATGTTTATCTGGAAAATCTTAAAAAGACGGAACAGGAGTTGCTAAGGGAGTGGTCGGGTAAAGCCGAGGAGCGGGTAAAGGGGGCTTTGGTGCTGGAGGAAATTGCTAATAAGGAAGAAATTCAAGTGGCGGAAGCGGAAATTGAGGCGGAAATTAACAAGACATTTGCTCATTATCCGGACTGGCAGGCGCTGAAGAGTCAAATTGACAAAAAGCAATTAAGCGAGTATACTAAAGGCAGATTGCGGAACGAAAAAGTGTTTGAGTTGCTGGAAAGATTTTAAGGAATGCCGCGTTTGCGTCATTCCTCGAAATTCCGTCGCTCGCCCCAGACAAAAGCAATCCTTTGCCTGTCAGCTCGCTAGGAATTACAATTTGTGTATTTAATTTTGCGCGGCTTTTGCGAGCCACGCAGAACAAAATACGTAAAAAATTAATTAATCAAGAAGCCAGAAGTTTAACCATTTATGAATTTGGTTCCGACGGTCATTGAGAAATCATCCTTTGGTGAACGCGCCTACGATATCTATTCGCGGCTGTTAACCGACCGGATAATTTTTTTGGGCGGGCCGATAAATGATGTGGTGGCTAATTCCGTGATAGCGCAGCTGCTTTTTCTTGATTCGCAAGACCCCAAAAAGGATATCAAGATCTACATCAATAGTCCCGGCGGCTCGGTCACAGCGGGTTTGGCGATTTACGACACGATGCAGTATGTGAAAGCGGATGTGTCCACCATTTGCATTGGCATGGCGGCCTCTATGGGGGCGGTTTTACTGGCAGCCGGAGCTAAGGGCAAGCGTTTTGCATTGCCCAATTCTTTGGTCTTGTTGCACCAGGTGATGGGCGGAGCGGAAGGGCAAGCCGTAGACATTGATATTGCCGCGCGCCAGATTATCAAGACCAAGGAAAAAATGAACCAGATTTTGGCCAAGCACACCGGTCAGAACCTAAAGACGATTGAGAGGGATACGGACCGCGATTTTTATATGTCGCCGGACGAGGCCAAAGCGTATGGTTTGTTGGATAAGATTATTGGCCGGAAATAGACCGGCTGATTCTCAATTCTTAAAGTCACGCCTGTCGTGGCTGAATGGTTGGAACTTGGGCTCTAGCAAACATGGAAATCGATATTTTTCTTATTATAACAGGGGTCATCGCTGTGGCGATGGGCTCTGTTTTAGGTTATTTAGCGCGTCAAAGTATCGCCAAAAAACAGGTCGGTTCCATTGAGGGAAAGTTGGAAAAGATGATGGAAGAGGCCAAGCATAAGTCCAAGGAGATGCTGTTGCAGGCGCAGGATAAGGCCTTGCGCGTTTTGGAAGAGGCCAAGCAGGAGCAGAAGACCCGGGAGCAGCAGCTGTCTAGAATGGAAGACCGGGTGGAACGACAGGAAAAGATGATGGATCAGAAAAGTCAGGATTTGGATAAGCAATATGCGGAACTAGCCGATAAGGCCAATAAGGTTAAAGAAATTAAAGAGCGCTTGGTTGAGATGGAGGCGCAAAAAGCTATGGAGTTGGAAAAAGTGGCCAAGCTTTCTCGCGAAGAAGCCAAGGAAGAGTTGCTCAAGCAAGTGGAAAAAGAGCACGAAGTAACGTTGCTGGAACGCATCGGAAAGCTGGAAAGAAAAGGAAAAGAGGAGCTGGAAAAAAAGGCCCGCGATGTGCTGACTTTTGCCATGCAGCGCTACGCTGCTTCGCAAGCCGCGGAAATTACCACCAGCACCGTGGCTTTGCCGTCGGACGACCTGAAGGGTCGGATTATCGGTAAAGAGGGCCGCAATATTAAGACCTTGGAAAAATTGACGGGCGTGGAAGTGATAGTTGATGATACGCCCGGCGCTATTGTTATTTCCGCTTTTGACCCGATTCGGCGGCAGATTGCCAAACTGGCGTTGGAAAAATTGATGGCGGACGGCCGCATTCAGCCGGCCCGCATTGAGGACGCGGTGGAAAAGGCCAAAGAAGCGGTGGCCGAAAAAATCTTAGAAGCCGGCAACGCCGCAGTTTATGATACCGGCGTGGCGGGATTGGACCCCAAGCTTATACGCATTTTAGGGCGCTTGAGCTTACGCACCAGCTACGGGCAAAATGTGCTGTTGCACTCTCTTGAGGTGGCGCACTTGGCTTCGGCCATTGCGGCCGAGATTGGCGCGGATGCTACCTTAGCCAAAAAAGCCGGCCTATTGCATGATATCGGCAAAGCGGTGACGCACGAGGTGCAGGGTTCGCACGTGGAAATTGGCAAGATGATTCTGCAAAAGTTCAATATGTCAGAGGACGTGATTAAAGTGATGCAGTCGCACCACGAAGAGTATCCGTATGAATCGCTGGAAGCGGTGATTGTGCAGGTGGCTGACCAAATTTCCGGCGCTCGGCCCGGCGCCCGCAAAGACACGCTGGAAGCGTATCTTAAGCGTTTGGAAGAGCTGGAAAAAATTGCTAATTCTTTTGAAGGCATTGATAAGTCCTACGCTATTCAGGCCGGTCGGGAAATTCGTGTTTTTGTGCATCCCGATAAAATTAGCGATTTGGAGGCCAGAAAGCTGGCGCGGCAAATTGCCGACCGAATCCAGCAGGATTTGCAGTATCCGGGCGAGATAAAAGTAACGGTAATCCGGGAATTAAGGACGATTGAGTACGCGAAGTAAAAATCATCTAAACATTCAAACATTTTAGCATATTAACGGGGGCAGAATGCTAAAAATATTATTATGTTTTGATGTTAAAATGTTAAAATGTTTTAATGTTAAAATGAGAGTTTTATTCTTCGGTGATATTGTTGGCCAGCCCGGGCGGGAGGCCTTAAAGATCGCTTTGCCTGATTTTAAGCGGGAGCTAAAGCCCGATTTGATAGTGGCTAATGGCGAGAACATGGTTCACGGCAATGGTTTGGCGCCCGAGCAGGTTAAAGAAGTACTGGCGGCGGGAGTGGACTGGCTGACGCTGGGCGACCATACTTTTGACTTAAAGTCCGGCGAAGAGGTGTTGGCTGATAAAACTCAGCCCGTGTTGCGGCCGCTTAACTGGCCGGGCAATGTGCCGGGTCGGGGCTATGAAATTATTTCGCTGGGCGTGCGCCGGCTGTTACTGGTAAATTTAATCGGTCGGGTTTTTATGCGGCACGATTTTGACGACCCGTTTCAAAAAATCAAGGAATTGCTGGAGGACTATTCGCTTAAGGGAAAAGAGCAGGGGACAAAGCCGGCGGATGCGATTATCGTGGATTTTCACGCGGAAGCCACTTCAGAAAAAGAGGCCTTGGGTTGGTTTTTGGACGGCCAGGTTTCGGCGGTCATTGGCACCCATACTCATGTAGCGACAGCCGATGAGAAAATTTTGCTTCAAGGCACCGCTTACATTACCGATATTGGTATGGTGGGGCCGCGCGACTCTGTTTTGGGGCGTAATAAAGATATAGTGATAAAACGGATGTTGAATCAGCGCAAATTAAAGATGGATATTGCTAGCGATGGGCCGGTGGAGATATGCGGTGTTTTGCTGACCATTGACGATAAAACCGGTTTAGCTCAAAATATTGTCAGGGTTAAAAAAGAAGTTGTGCTTAGTTGAGATTTAGGGTAAAATGTAGAAAGAGATTTTAGGAGGGGAAAGGTCGAATTAAAATATTTAAACATTTTAACATTCTAGCATTTTAACATTCATGCTTTAGGAGATATGTTTAAATGTTAATATGTTAGTATGATTTTATGACCAAAGACCAATTAATTGATGCTGTAGCGGCCAAGTGTGGTTTGTCCAAGAGGCAGGTGGGTGAGTGTTTGGAGGCCGTTTTGGACGGAATAACTAAGGCGCTGCAAAAAGACGACAAAGTGGCTTTCACCGGTTTTGGCGCTTTTGTTATTTCCAATCGCAAAGCTAGACAAGGCGTGAACCCAAAGACCGGAGCGAAGATTCAAATCCCGGCTATGAAAGTTCCCAAGTTCCGCGCCGGCAAAGCGTTGAAAGACGCGGTGAGATAGAAAAGTTAGATAAACAAAAATCCCCGTGAGGGGTTTTTGTTTTGGAGAAAATGGAGCGGGCGACCCCGCAAAATCCCGCCAAGGCGGGATAACGGGGCGAGAATTGCTTTTTGATTCTTTGCGGCGTGCCGCGTGGTGGCGAGCAACGCGAGACATTTTACGCGGAGCGGGCGAGCAGAATCGAACTGCCGTCTCGACCTTGGCAAGGTCGCATAATAGCCGCTATACTACGCCCGCACATTCAGCAAGATTTATTTGCAATGCCCTGAATCCATCCTCTGACCTTACACATTGATTCTGTGTTACCCGCATTTAAATGTAGAGTCCCATAGGGCAATATATTTCTTTTTCTTTTGCTGGCCTTGCTGATTTGAATTTGCGGTTTATAGAAATTTTTCTTGGGTAATTTCGTTAATTTCGTCCAAAAATTAAGTGTTTTATTATAATTTGTGTCCGGATAGGTATGCGCTCTTCCCTTTATTTTTTCGTTGCTGATTTCACAAACCCTTCGAAAAAACTCCATTATTATTTTGATAATTTCAGGGTTTGAGTTACTGAATCGCAGTTGATTTTTGTATTTTTGATTACCTTCTGCCCAATATAGCGCAGCGCCAATGAGCTTGAGGTCGTTCAATGAAACTTTTTTTATTTCTCGTTGGGATTTGTTTTGAATTCGTGTTCTTTTTTCCCAGGCCTCCTGAACTCTTCTTTTAATAAAAATTTCATTGGCATTTTTCCATCGTTTGTATGTTTGTTGCTGTATTTTCCTTTTCGCCTCGGTGGATATTTTTATATTTTTTAGCCAAGCTGAAAGAGTCCCCTTTGGGACATTATAAATTTCTCTTATCTCTCCATGGGTTTTGCCTCGTTTTCTTAGCGAGATAATTCTCAGTTTTAGTCCTTTATTCGAACTGGTAGCCATATTATTTTATAATATCAGCCCAGTTCGGATTTTGTCAATGTGCTGCATAGCATAAAGAGTGCCGGAGCGCAGAATCGAACTGCGATCTCGTGTTTTTCAGACACGCGCCGTCACCAAGTTGGCTACTCCGGCGAAAATCAATTAACAGTCAACAAATAACAATAAACAGTAAAAAGTAATTTAATGCTAGTGGGCAATGTAGGGATTGAATCCTTCGACTTCGCTCAGGAAGGCCCTATGGCTTACTCGGCTTGCCCCGCCAAATCTTGGGTCTCTAGTGGGCGCTTGAGGATTCGAACAGGAGACCTACTCGGTGTAAGCGAGTCGCTCTAACCTCACCCCGCCAAATTTTTAATCGAGTGGGCGCTTGAGGGCTCGAACCTCAGACCTTCGCAGTGTAAATGCGACGCTCTAACCAACTGAGCTAAGCGCCCCCGCTGGTGTCTTTATTGTACCAAGCTCGCACCTATTTCCAAAACAAATGATGCGCGCCTCGTCTCGCCGCAAGGACGGAGAAATCAGCGGCTTTGAAAGAGCCGTTGAGTTCTGTATTGGTGCCCAGGGGGGGATTTGAACCCCCATGGGTTGCCCCACTACCACCTCAAAGTAGCGCGTCTGCCGTTCCGCCACCTGGGCAAGGAGAAACTAGGACTACTCATTGGCCGTTGTTGGCTCTTCGGCCGCAGTTTTAGTTTCGGGAATAAACACTTTTTGGCGTTTCATTCGTGCCTGTTTGCCGAAGCGTCCGCGCATATAGTATAGCTTGGCCCGTCTAACTTTGGAAGTTTTTAGGATTTCTATTTTATCAATAGTGGGGGAGTGCAGCGGATAAACTCTTTCCACGCCTACGCCTTCGGAAATCTTGCGGACGGTAAAAGTGCCGTTGAGCCCGCGGCCGTGCTTGGTGGCGATAACCAATCCTTCAAAGAGCTGAATTCTTTCTTTGTTGCCTTCCTTGATGCGTTGATATACTCGGATGGTTTGTCCGGGTTTAATTTCGGGCACTTTTTTGAGCTGGTCTTGAATGATTTTCATAAACAATAATCCTCTAATTAAGAATTTTTACACAATTTTTACACAAATAGATGTTAGCATTAATTCAGGATTTTTTCAAGGGCTTCTATGACCTTGTTCAAATCGGCAGGCAGGGGGCTGGCAAACAAGCGTTTTTGGCCGTCCGGTAAGGTAATTTCAAGCTCTACTGCGTGCAGAAATTGACGAGTCAAGTTCGTTGGTTTTTGACGGCCGCCGCCATATTTTGTGTCGCCGACGACCGGATGGCCAAGGTAGGCCAGTTGAACGCGGATTTGGTGGAAACGGCCGGTTTTCGGCCGGGCTTCAACGAGCGAATAATCCTTAAATTCTTTAAGCACTTTATAGTCACTGATGGCCTCGCGGCCTTCACTGGCTACCTGCTGTTTGGTGGGGTCGGGCGAACGCTTGAGAAAACATTTTATTTGTCCGTTGGTTTCTTTCAGGTGGCCGTGAACCAGAGCTAGATATTTCTTGGCTGTTAAGCGTTTTTGAAATTGATTTTTTAGCCACGTAAACGCGGCTTGGTTTTTAGCAATTATCATCACGCCAGAAGTATCTTTGTCTAAGCGGTGCACCAGGCCCGGCCTGGCTAGGGGATTGTCGCCGACACTAGCTAGTTCCGGGCAGTAGGCAATCAGGCCGCTGACGAGCGTATTTTGTGTCTCGGCTGGCACGGGTTGTAGGACTTTGTCCATACGCGGATGAACAGAGATTCCTGCTGGCTTATCTATTACTAAAACATTATTATCTTCGTAAATCACGCTAAGTTTAATATCTGGATTGGGCGTAAGTTTATTCTCTGGTTTGTCCGGCAGCATAAATAAAATTTCGTCGCCCTCCCGTAGGAGGTATGATGGTTTTACCATAACGCCATTTACCCCAGCAGAAGTCCGTTCATGTTTTATTTTAGCGCCAGTTTTATGCAGCGATTTCGCCTGTGGCTTAGGTTGATATATATCTGGTTTTGTCGGCCGACTTCTAACGGGGTGAATAAAAATATTCCCTTGCTTTATCTGTTCTTTTAAAAAAGCGCGGGAATATTGGGAAAAGCGAGAGAGTAAAAATTTATCTAGTCGCTGGGAGGCGTCTCCGATTTCAGCGACAATCTTTTTTTTCATGTGGTGTTTGTTGGAAAAAGTCAGAACTCATTTTGAACAAAATCCCGACTGATTGCCGCCCTGCGGGCGGCAGAACAAAAACTGAACGCTCGGGCGGGCAAAAAGGAAGGGGGTTGGGGGGAAGGAATTTTTGCCCGCCCTCGCTTTCGCCGCTTCTTTTTTCGCCGCCGAAATTTTTCGTGCCAACAAAGTTGGCGCGCCGCCATTTCTAAATTTTATCCAAAAACTCTCTTTTTTCAATCTCCATTTTTGCAATCCTTTGCTTTAAATTTTCAATTTCGGAATCTTCCTTTTGTAGTCTTGTAACGATTTTCTTTTGTTCCGTCAATGGCGGAAGAGGTATTTTAATTTTCTTCAAAATACTCTGATTGATATTCTTTTGTGCAATTCCTCTACCCAAACTCTTGATATATTCTTTTTTATTTTTCAAAACGTAATAAAGATATTTATTATCAATTTTTGCGCTATCAACAACCAGCCCAGCAATCGCTTGATTTGTAGTAGCCTCTTTTTGTAAAATTGCCACTTCTCCCAATGTCGCAAAAATTGATATCAAAACTGTTCCCTCGGGAAGTTTTTTTACATTACTCTCTTCAATGGCCTCATTGGTAATTTTTTGTTTTGTATTAGTAATATACTTTTGCTTCATATCACCGATATTAACCCACAGATTATTTCCATTTCTAAAATATTCAACCTTATTTCTTGATGGTGTCCCGCCCGATTTTATTTCTTTACATACGCTTGCAACATCCACCAAAGAATATTCTGATTTAATCTTTTGTCTCTTAATATAGTCATCAATATTCAAGCTGTAAATATTTGATTTAATATCATCAAAATTCACCCAAAAACTATTTTCCAATTCCGGCCTGTCAGCCCATTTATTCATTAAATCGGGTATATCATTTTCCTTTGCTGGTCTGCGATTAGTATTTAGTTCGAATCCGTCATTATTCAAACGATAAAACCAAACTTTTTTTGTTCGGGTTTTTCCGTCAAAAACAAAAATCGCTGTTTTTACATTGGCATAAGGCAGAAAAACACCTCTCGGCAAAGAAATAACCGCAGTTAAATTTGTATTTTCTAAAATCCATTGCCTTGTTCTTTCATAAAGTTTTCTAAAAATCAAACCCTCTGGAACAATAACCGCCACTTTTCCATTTTTTGCCAAAGCATTAAGAATATTTTGAATAAAAATACTATCGCCATTATTAGACGGCACTGGGTATAAGTTTCCATAATCCGTTTTTTGATTGTACGGAATATTAGAAATAATATAATCAAAGCCAGTTTCCTTTAATTTTTCTATTTCCTTTATTTTTTCTTTGTCTTGTTCTTCTTCCGCAAATTTTTCCCAGAAAGTGTTTTTTGCTGTATCGTCTTGAATTATATTATTGTGCCCATCGCCCGTAATAATCATATTCATTTTGGCAATCTTATAGGTTTCGGTAAGCTCTACCCCAAAGAGAGTATAATTTTTTAAGGTCGCCATTAGATTTTCATCTCTTTCGTCTATACCCTTGCGTATATGTCTAAACGCTTCTATAAGAAAACCACCCGTGCCACAGAACGGGTCAAGAATTTTGCTACCAAATTTTGGGTTTACTAAATAAACCATTAACTTAACAATATGACGCGGCGTAAAATATTCCCCAAGATCATTACTGGAAGCAATGCTCTTAATAAAATATTCAAAAGCATCGCCCTTTATTTCGCTTTCCGTATTGATAAGTTTTAATTTAGAGAGCTTGTTTACAATTTCTTTTACCGTTTTCGGATTTCTAATTTTTAATTTTTCCTGAAAAATATCATCGCTGTGATTATATTCCTTTGCTAATCCGTCTCTTAAAACCGTGTTGTTAATATAATTTAATAAGGTTTCTTCATCTTCAATATTTTCAAAACTTTCCCAGCAAAGCGATTTTTTTAATAGTCGTTTTACTCCTCTTTTTTCTCTATCATCTTCTATCTCACTAATAATTTTTATAAATAAAAAATTTGAGAAAGCGGTAAATCTTTCGATCCCCTTTTGCAAACCTTCTTTTCTTAAAAGATTGTCCGCCCATTCGAAAATTTTAATAAGTTCTTCACGGGTATATTTAACCTCTTCCGTTACTTCTTCAATGTTTGTGCCTTCTTTTATAAATCGAAGTAACTTTGCTTCTGAAATAAGCTCGTGAAGTGGTGCATTGTCTATTGTGAGCTCTTTACCGTTTTTTATGCTAAAAGTTTTTACAAAACCTCCGTCAATAGCAAAGACAATATCAACGCCCAAAGGTTCCGCGTATCTTTCAATGCCTTGTTTCAATGCTTTTTCTATGGGCTGACCCTTTCTTTTCGCCTCAATAATAGCTATTGGATTATCTGTGCCCGATTTGTATAAAACAAAATCTGGTTTTTTTCCTTTAAATTTTTTATTTTGTTCTTTTGTTTTTGCTCTTTCGGTGAAAACATTGCAAGCAAAAGAATCCTCGTCAATGTTCCAGCCGAGTTTCGAGAGCCAACTATCAATCCTTTTACGAGTGGCGCTTTCCAATGATTTAGTTAGTTCGCTCATATTTTTATTTTCCGTTTAATAAACTATCCACCGTAACATCAAGGGCTTTTGCAATAAGCCTTAATGTTTCTACTCGTGGATTTAATGTTGCGCCGGATTCAATTTTAATGACTGTATTATAGGTAACTTCGGCTAGTTTAGAAAGTTTGTCCTGCGAAATACCTTTTTTCTTGCGATATTTTTTTATATTTTGGGCTATCATATTAAAATATTATTTGTGGATAGTAATTATTTACTATTAAATTGTGATATAGTATAATTGAAATATGTTATCCACGCCTATATACATAATATCACACTTTAATATTTTATCCAAAATGATAGGGAGTTCCTTATCGTTGCCCGCGTACGGACGGGCGGGACAAGGGCAACACTCCTTGGCGGCGCATTTCGCAAAGCGAAATACGAAAAATTGCGGCGGCGGAAAAAGAAGCGACAAAAGCGAGGGCGGGCAAAAATTCCTTCCCCCCAACCCCCTTCCTTTTTGCCCGCCGAAGCGAGGGGCGAAGCCCCGAGCGAGGCAAATTCCGTTGTAAATAAACTTTGGTGGGTCTAAGTGGACTCGAACCACTGACCTCTTCCGTGTCGAGGAAGCGCTCTAGCCAACTGAGCTATAGACCCGAATTTTTACTTTTTTATCTTAACAACAACAGGCCTAAAAAGGCAG
>Ga0210018_1000406_pt1 | contig 21680 bp, 20 predicted proteins | sample CryGeyCG2014_010_2_FD_183967 | JGI IMG/M metagenome (GOLD analysis project Ga0210018, IMG submission 183967) | Groundwater microbial communities from aquifer - Crystal Geyser CG09_land_8/20/14_0.10 (SPAdes) (version 2) | ecosystem: Environmental > Aquatic > Deep subsurface > Groundwater | place...
ATTTTCAGGAAAACGGAGGCAAAAAAATAAAATTTCTGCAGGCGTCGAGTAGCGAGATGTTTGGTTCAGCCCCCCCGCCCCAAAATGAAAAAACGCCATTTCATCCAAGGAGTCCTTACGGTTGTGCTAAGGTTTTTGCTTTTCATACCACGGTAAATTATCGGGAGGCCTATAATATTTTCGCTTGTAATTCTATATGTTTTAACCACGAAAGTAGCAGAAGAGGTGAAACTTTTGTTACGAAAAAAATCACACGGGGTATTGCCCGCATTTTAGTTGGTTTAGACAAGAAAATTTATCTTGGTAATTTAGAAGCCCGTCGCGATTGGGGTTATGCACCCGAGTATATGGAAGCGGCGTGGTTAATGCTTCAGCAAGCCGAGCCCGATGATTATGTTATTGGCACTGGCGAATCGCATTCGGTAAAAGAGTTTGTGGGAATGGCTTTTAATTATGCGGACATTAAAAATTGGCAAGATTACATTGAAATTGATCCGCGATATTTTAGGCCAACAGAAATTGAGAATCTTATTGCCGATCCAAGAAAAGCCAAAGAAAAACTTGGCTGGGAAGCAAAAACTAAGTTTAATGATTTGATAAGAATAATGGTTGAGGCAGACATCAAACAAGTAGAAAGCAGAAAGTAGAATGAACTTATTAGACAAAAATATTCTAGTAACAGGAGGTGCCGGATTTCTTGGTTCATTTGTAGTTGAGAGACTTTTAGAGCGAGGAGTACCAAAAGAAAATATCTTTATACTGCATTCCGAGGAATATGATTTGCGAAAATGGGAAAACTGTGAAAAGGTGGTGAAAAACCAGGATGTAGTAATTCATTTGGCGGCGAAAGTCGGCGGTATTGGTTTTAATCAGGAACATCCAGCTGAATTGTTTTATGACAATTTAATGATGGGAACTCAAATGATGGAGGCGGCTCGTCAAGCCGGAATAGAAAAATTTGTGGCTATTGGGACAATTTGCGTCTATCCGAAATTTACACCAGTGCCCTTTAAAGAAGGAGATCTGTGGAATGGTTACCCCGAGGAGACGAATGCGCCATATGGCTTAGCGAAAAAAATGCTTTTGGTTCAGGCGCAGGCCTATCGGCAACAATATGGTTTTAATGCCATTTATCTTTTACCAGTAAATCTTTATGGTCCTCGAGATAATTTTGATCCAAAAAGCTCCCACGTGATTCCCGCTTTAATTAAAAAAGTCGCTGATGCTAAAAAAGAAGGCAAAAATTTTATTGAGGTTTGGGGCACGGGCAAAGCCACCAGAGAATTTTTATATGTGGAAGACGCGGCCGATGGAATTGTTTTAGCCACAGAAAAATATGATAAACCGGAGCCGATAAATTTAGGTTCGGGAATAGAGATTTCAATCAAAGACTTGGTGGAGTTGATTTGTCGGTTAATGGATTTCAAAGGAGAAATTCATTGGGACATTTCAAAGCCCGATGGCCAACCGAGAAGAATGCTTGATACCAGCCGTGCCGAAAAAGAATTTGGTTTTAAGGCGAAAACCGATTTTGAAACCGGTCTTAAAAAAATAATTGAGTGGTATTTAAATTCCTATGAAGAGAAATAATATTTTAGTTACCGGTGGAGCTGGCTTTATTGGGTCTAATTTTATAAGATACATTTTGGTTAAGCATAAAAATGCCCAAATTTTAAATTATGACGCTCTTACCTATTCGGGAAATCTTGATAATTTAAAAGATATAGAAAAAAATAAACGATATAAATTTATTAGAGGAAATATAACCGATAAAAAGAAGTTAGATACGGTTTTTAAAAACTTTAAGCCCGACTATATTATTAATTTCGCTGCCGAAACCCATGTGGACAGAAGCATTCATATCGGCGCCAAAGAATTTATAGACACCAATATTGTCGGTGTTTTTAACATTCTTGAAGAAGTAAAGGCTAGTCCTAAAATAAAAAAATACGTGCAGGTATCAACTGATGAAGTTTACGGCAGTTTGGATTTGAATTCAAAAAAGAGATTTGAGGAAGATACCGCTTTTGCGCCGAATGTTCCTTACGCGGCAACCAAAGCCGGCGGCGATGTGCTCTGCCGGGCTTATTACAACACCTTCAAAGTGCCGGTTGTCGTTACTCACTGTTCTAATAATTATGGTCCCTATCAGTATCCAGAAAAATTGATTCCGTTTTTTATTTTGAGAATGTTGGAAAATAAAAAATTACCACTCTATGGCGATGGTAAAAATATTCGCGATTGGATTTATATAAAAGATCATTGCAGAGCTTTAAGGCTTTGTTTGCTTAAGGGCAGGTCAGGAGAAGTTTATAATATTGGGGCGGATAATGAAATAAGCAATTTAGAAATTGCTAAAATAATTTTAGATTATTTTGATCGTGATGAATCTTGGATTGAGTTTGTTTCTGATAGGCCTGGCCATGATAGAAGATATGCTATTGATGCTTCAAAAATTAAAAAAGAGCTTGGTTGGAAACCAACATACAAGTTTAATGTTGCTTTTCCTCAGACCATAGAATGGTATTTGCGAAATAAAAAATGGATTGATAAAGTTCGTAAAAAAACAGGGGTCTTTAATCCACATATTGATTTATGGAAAGGTCATAATTTAACCGACAAAAAATAAATGAAAGGAGTAATTTTAGCCGGGGGTTTTGGTACAAGACTGCAGCCCCTCACGCTTATTACCAATAAGCATCTTTTGCCAATTTACGATAAGCCGATGATTTTGTATTCACTGGGAACTCTGAAAAAGGCCGGTATTAACGAAATTATGATTGTTTGCGGCAAGGATCACGGGGGCCACTTTATGAATTTTTTGGGTTCGGGGAAAGATTATGGGGTGAAATTATCCTATGCTTTGCAGCACGGCGCCGGCGGAATTGCCGAGGCCCTAAGTTTAGCCGGGGATTTTGCCGATAAGGGGAAAATTGCGGTCATTTTAGGAGACAATATTTTTGAAGATGATTTTTCGGCCGAGGTAAAAGCCTTTGAAAACCAAGAAGGCGCGAAAGTATTTATTAAAAAGGTCGAGGATCCAGAAAGATTTGGTGTTGTTGAAATTAAAGGTAATAAGATAGAGGGCATTGAAGAGAAACCGAAACAACCAAAATCCAATTATGTCACGGTAGGTTTTTATCTTTATGACTTTGATGTGTTTTCAAAAATTCAGAAACTTAAACCATCTGGCAGGGGCGAATTCGAAATTACCGATGTGCACAATATGTATATCAAAGAAAATAAGTTATCGTACGGCTTGGTGAAAGGTTTTTGGTCTGATGCCGGCACCTTTGAATCTATGTTGGAATCTGCTAATTGGGTAGCTAAAAAATTAATCCCTAAGATAATATGGAATTAAATTTAACCAAAGTTTTGATAACCGGTGCCAATGGCATGGTTGGTTCCTATGTTGATTTCGGCATTAAGACCGACCGCCGATCTTTGGATGTAACCGATTTGAAAGAAGTATTAAGTGTTTGCCGAAAATATCAACCCAAAATAATAATTCATTTGGCAGCTGAAACCGATGTTGATAGATGCGAAAGAGATCCCGAATACGCTTATTTGGTTAATAGCATTGGTACTTACAATATGGCAGTGGCGGCAAAACAATTAAATGCAAAATTAATATATATTTCTACAGCCGGAGTATTTGATGGTGAAAAAGATGTTCCCTACACCGAGGAAGATGAGCCAAATCCCCAAAATTATTATGGTCATTCAAAATTTTTAGGGGAACTGGCGGTAAAGGGGACGCTAAAAAATTATTTAATTTTAAGAGTTTGCTGGATGATGGGTGGCGGGCCTATTAAAGATAGAAAGTTTGTCTCAAAAATAATAGATCAGTTAAAAAATCCACAAACAAAAGAAATAAAAGTAATTACTGACCAGATTGGCTCGCCGACCTTTGCTAAAGATTTAATTAAAGCGATAAAAATTTTAATTCAAGAAAACCGAACTGGAATATTCCATATGGCTAATACTGGCATTGTTCCTCGCTATGGGGTTGCTAAATTTATTGTTGAAACCTTAAGACCAGAGGCAAAAGTTATTCCAGTTGACTCCTCTTATTTTAATTTAGACGCCAAAAGAACCAGAAATGAGGGCTTGGTTTCCAAAGTTAATTTGATGCGGCCATGGCAGGAGGCGTTAAAAGAATATTTGGAAACCGAATGGAAACCAATTTTTAAAAAATGAAAGCAGATTTTATTCATAAAACAACTTGTCGGGTTTGTAATAAATCCAACCTCGTTAAAATTCTTGATTTAGGCGAAATGCCGCTGGCAAATGCTTTTTTAAAAAAAGAAGATCTAGATAAACCGGAGAAAAAATTTCCCCTCATTGTTTATTTTTGTAAAAACTGCGGTCTTTTACAACTTTTAGATGTTATTAATCCGGAAATTCTTTTTCGGCAATATGATTATTTGACCTCTGCCAGCAAACCCTTGGTTAACCATTTTATTGAAATGGCTCAAGAACTTGTTCAAAAATTTGTAAAATCAAAAGATGATTTAGTGGTAGAGATTGGCGGTAATGACGCGGTTTTATTAGCGAGCATCAAAGATAGATGCCGGGTTTTAAATATTGAGCCAGCTGGAAATGTGGCGGAATTATCCCGCCAGAAAGGCGTAGAAACAATTGAAGAGTTTTTTAATAAAGAACTCGCAGAAAAAATTTTTAAAAAATATGGCATTACCAAGGTTATTGTGGCCAACAATGTCATCGCTCATATTGATGATTTAAAAAGTGTTTTTGATGGCATTAAAACCCTAATCGGCGATGAAGGAGTTTTTGTATTTGAAGTGCATTGGGTAGGTAATCTAATCGGCGAAGGAGGATTTGACCAGATTTATCACGAACATCTTTCTTATTTTTCTTTGCTGTCATTAATGAATCTAATTCATCGATTTGATTTAAAAGTTTTTGATGTTCAATTAGTGCCTATCCATGGCCAATCTCTGAGAGTTTGTGTCAGGAAAAATTTTGATGTTTTAACATCGGTTGATAGATTTTTAAAAAAAGAAAAAGCATTAGGACTGGATAAAAAAGAAACATTTTTAAAATTTTCAGAAAAGATTAGAAAAAATAAAGGAAAAGTTAGGAATTTATTATTGCAATTAAAAAAAGAAGGTAAGAGGATTATTGGTTACGGTGCTCCGGCAAAAGGCAATACGCTTTTGAATTATTTTCAAATAGGCAATAGTATTTTAGATTTTTTGACTGATACAACACCTCTTAAACAGGGGTTATATTCGCCGGGCACTCATATTCCAATTTATTCGCCTGCCATCAAAATTTTAGAGAAAGAAGCGCTAGATTATATTTTGCTTTTAGCTTGGAACTATGCCGATGCGATTATGGAGAAGGAAAAAATAATAAGGGAGAGAGGGGTTAAATTTATTATCCCGGTTCCCGAGGTAAAAATTATATGAAAATCCTAGTTACATGGTCAAAGTGGCATGCCAGTATGGGTGAGTCTTTTATTTGGGCTTTTAGAGAATTAGGCTATGAAGCCGAAATTTTTTATGACAATCCCAGTCATTGGGCCCTCGCCATTTCAAAAATTTTGTGGCGAACCCCTTTTCAAAAAAAATCTTCCGTACCGCTTCTATGGTATCAAAAATTTATTAGCGATCGACTCTTTAAAAAAGTAAAAGAATGGCGACCAGATTTTATTTTTGTGATTAAAGGTATATATTTTCTTCCAAATGTGATTCGACAGATTCGTGATGAATTTAAAATCCCTGTTGCTAATTGGATTATTGATGATCCAGCTATGTCTAATATTTACGACCCTCCACTACTCCATAATCTTCAAGCATATTCTCATTTTTTTATTATTGATGAAAGTTGGAGCTGGTATTTCAAATTTGTAAACGCATCGCCAGTTTTTTATCTGCCTCACGCCGGCGATGAAAAAATTTACCGGCCATTAAATCAAGTCAAAGATTTTGACCTATTTTTTATAGGTTCTCTTTCACCTCAATATCCCAATACCACCTCAGGCATACTAAGAGCTTTAATATTAAATTATTTAGTGAATCATAATTTCAAAGTTACGGCGGTTGCTCCTGGTCTTAATAAGATGGTAAAATTTTATCCAAATCTAAGTAAAATTAATTTGATTTCAGATTATCAGCGAGCCGATAAAGTAAATGAATTTTATAATAGAGCCAAAATTGTTTTAAATATAAACGCCCCTCAATTAAAAACTGATTTTTCTGATAGACTTTTTACCATCGCCCTTTCTAAAAGTTTTCAGTTAGTTGATTTTAAAAATAAATTATTCTTGCTTTTTGACGGGGCGGCGGATATTGCTTTTAGCAATTTAGACGAATTAGCGTTAAAAATTTCATTTTATTTAAAAAATGATAAAGAGCGGGAAAGAATAACAGATTTATTGTATCGTGAAGCAATTTTAAAACATACCTTTAAAAACCGCGCCAAAGAAATTTTAAATAAAATTTTCACAAGAATATGAGAATTAATAAAGTTATTGATTATTATAATAAAGCTTATTTTAAAGCCGCCAGAGGACGAGAAACTGGCCGGGGCATTATCAATAATTTAAAGAAAATTATGGCGGCTGAAAAAAAACCAATGGTTTATCGCCGCCTTAAGAATGTAATTATGCGGCTGATTAGCGGTAGGCTTTACTGGCCCAGTGTTTGGCCTACCTCAATCGATCCCGAATCCGGAGCGGTCATTTATAGTTTAGTTCGATTATTAAAACCAGAAGCAGCGATAGAGATAGGGACTTTTAAGGGATATACAACCATTTGTATTGCTCAAGCATTAGAAGATAATAAAAAAGGCAAATTATACACCATTGATCCGATTGAGCAAGAAATCACAAAAATCGCTATTAAAAAATCAGGACTTAAAAGAAGAATTAATTACATTATTGATTATTCAACTGAAGTCATCCCTAAATTAAATTTATCTCGATTAGATTTCGTTTTTATTGATGGCGACCACTCTTATGAAAGTTGTTTGGCGGATTTTAATGTTGTTAAGCCGTATTTGCGTTCTGGAAGCACGGTTGTTTTTCACGATTCAATTTTGTTTCCCGAAGGAGTGGGTGGGATGATTCAATCAATTATTGATTCAAAGGAATTTGAAGTTATTGTTTTGCCTACTCTAAGCGGAGCAGATAAGCACGGAAGAGCTGTTCTGAGCACCGGCAATGTTAAAGATTTTGTTCCTGCCGGCTTGACTATTTGTAGAAAAAGGGCAATAGATTTTGATTTTGACATTGAAGAAGAATTTAATAAAAATAACAATAAAAAGTTTGAAGAAGGCGAAAGATTGTATTTGGGATATCAATTATCCAAAGAAATAGTCAAAGAACACCTCGACCGCTATGAATTCGCCAAAAATTATCTAAAACCAAATTTTGTTGTTTTGGATGCGGCTTGCGGTACGGGCTACGGAAGTGAAATTTTAGCAGGCTCAGTTAAAAAAGTGATTGGTTTAGAAATTAGCAAACATGCCTTGGATTGGGCAAACAAGCATTATCAAAAACCCAATATAGAATTTCGCGAGGTTGATATTAATAAACCATTAGATTTACCGAATAATTATTTTGACGCTGTTGTTTCTTTTGAAACATTAGAACATGTGGTCAATCAGGAAAATATGCTTTCGGAATTCAAAAGAGTTCTAAAACCAAAAGGATTATTGATAATTTCTACTCCGGATAGAGAAATTATTACTGATAAGGCAGGGACAATTAATAAATTTCATATCAAAGAATTATCTAAAAAAGAGTTTTTATTATTACTCTCAAAATATTTTCAATTAGATTCTTTATATGGTCAAATGAAGCACATTCCTTTATCTTCAATTAAAAAGACAATTAAGTTGATTGCTAAATTAGATATTTTTGGAATAAGGCATTGGATAGAGCGTACTTTTAAATTAAGAAATTATATTCATCAGTTGTTTACTTCCGAAGCTTTTAGCGACATAGAGAAATTAAATCCCGAGGACCAAAACAATTATTTTAATTTAATAGCCGTTGCTAAAAATGATAAGTAAATTCAAAAAAAATATCATAATGTTTAATTATTAAATTTTGAATATGAAAAAAATAAAAAGGTTTATTCTGGATATGTTGATAAAATTGCTTAGGTCAAAAAATGCCGGCATTGCGTTCTTTCGCGCTCATAAAGAAAAAAAAGTATTTCCAATCATTTTGGGAATTATTCGACGAATAAGTCCATATACTTCCGATGCAGAAATGTTTCACATTGCTTCTATGGTTTTGGCTGCCGGGAAAATTGAAGGCGATATGGCCGAGGTTGGTGTGGCCTATGGCGCAACCGCCAAGATAATTTCAACATTTAAAGGAAATAAAGAGCTTCATTTGTTTGATACTTTTGATGGAGTTCCTTTTGTCAGCAAAGAAGACGACCCCTCCATTAAGGTTGGTGTTTGTAAGACCTCGCTGGAGTTTGTTCAGAAAAATTTAGAAGGCGAGAATAATGTTAAATTTTATAAAGGAATCTTCCCGGCAACAGCCAGCTCGGTATCTGATAGGAGGTTTGCATTTGTTCATTTAGATGTTGATGTTTACCAAAGTACTAAAGATGCTCTGGAATTTTTTTATCCCCGTTTAAACAGGGGCGGTATATTGCTTTCCCACGATTACTCCTATTACGGGGGAGTAAAAAAAGCGTTTGATGATTTTTTTGCTGACAAGTTAGAACCGGTTTTGGCTCTTTGCGAATCCCAATGTTTAATTGTCAAACTTTAATGAAACAGCCTGAGTTAAATTTTAAAAAAACAGAATGAGAATCAATTTTGTTTTATTTGGGGCGCGATTGAATAAGAGCATCAAAAAGATCGCCCAAATAAAAAATCTCTGCCTAACACCTCCATTAGTTTTATTAGCTTTACCATTGAGAATGCTCGGTTTTAAATATTGGGATTTATATGCCGTGGCAAAATCAAAGAATGGCTAAAAATAAAAAAATCGTTATTTTAGGCGGAGGTCCAGCGGGGATTGGGGCAGGCTGGCGATTGAAAGAATTAGATTATCAAAATTGGGAACTTCACGAAAAAGAGAATTTTTTAGGCGGGCTCTCGGCGAGCTTTAAGGATAAAAAAGGATTTGTTTGGGATAACGGCGGCCACATTTATTTCAGCAAAAATGATTATTTCAATAAGATGTTCCGAAAGCTAATGGGCAAGGATTTTTTCAAAAAAGAACGGTTTCAATACATTTGGTGGAATAACAAACTTGTGCCATATCCGTTTCAAAACCATATTCGCCATCTACCCCCCAGAGATTTTATTGAATGTTTATGGGGCATGTATGGAAATAAAAAAATGAAGCCGAAAAATTTTTTGGAGTTTAATTTAGCAGTATTTGGTAGCGGAATTACTAAACATTTTATGTTGCCATACAATGAAAAGGTTTGGGCACATCCTCTTAATAAAATGTCTTTTGATTGGGTTGCCGAGAGGGTGAGTAAAATCGATTTTAAAAAGTCGTTGGAAAATATAATTTTAGAGAGAGATGAACGGAACTGGGGGCCTAATTTTTATTTTAGTTATCCACGCGAAGGCGGAGCAGGAAATTTTTGGGCAAGGTTTTTGCCGAGGATTAAAGACAATATAACGCTTAATTCGAAGCTTACAAAAATTAGCTTTAAAAACCGCACCGTTTCTTTAAAGAATGATAGTGCGATTAAATACGACTATTGTATTTCAACTTTACCAATTGATTCTTTAGTTTACAATTCAGATGCTCCAAAAGATATTAAAAAAGTTGCGCAAAATTTAGTTTATAATTCCGGGTTGATTTTAGGTTTTGGCATCAAAGGAAAGCAGCCGGAATTTTTGAAAGACAAAATAGCATTTTATTTTCCGCAAAAAGACATTTTATTCCAAAGAATGGTGATTTTAAAAAATTTTTCTCCGCAAACTTCGCCAAAAAACCATTGGTCTTTGATGTTTGAAGCTTCTTTTTCAAGACAAAAATTGTTAAAAAAAGATTTAGTAAAAAATGTTATTCATTTCGTAAAAAGCCAAAAATGGATAAAAGCAAAAAAGGATATTATCAGCGTCTATCTAAGAGAAATCAAATATTTCTATCCGATACCGACTATCGAGCGCGACAAAAATCTTAGAAAAATCCAAAAATTTTTAAAAAAGAATAATGTTTTCTCCATTGGTAGGTTTGGGGGCTGGAAATACGAGATCGGGAATATGGACCATAGTTTTATGCAGGGCGTAGAGATAATAAATAAAATGTTGTCTACTAGATAGTATCTTATATCTCATGAAACCGTTAATTTCAATAATCACTCCTGTTTATAACAGACCCGAACTTTTACGAAAGGCTATTCAAAGTGTTTTGGGTCAAACTTACAACAATTTTGAATATATTATTGTTGACGATGCTTCTACTGAAGATGTTAAATCAGTTGTAAAGAGCTTTAGAGATAAGAGGATTAAGTATTTTCGTCACCCTATTAATAAAATGATGGCGGCAAGTTATAATACTGGCATTAAAGAATCCAAAGGAGAGTTTATCGCTTTTTTAGAATCGGACGACGAGTGGCTCCCGACAAAATTAGAGAAACAATTAAAAATGTTTAAAAACCAAAATAACATTGGCGTAGTCTACTGTGGCCGGTATTTGGTTGATGGAAACGGCAACGTCTTAAATGAAGATCGGCCGAAATATAAGGGCGATATTTTTAAAATCTGCCTCAGTCAGCCTTTATTGGCGCCGACGGTTTTAATGGTTCGAAGAAAAATAGGAGATATGATTGGATGGTTTGATCCTTCTTTGCCCGGCTGGAATGATTGGGATATATTAATTAGATTATCAAAAATTACTAAATTTGATTTTGTTAATGAATTATTAGTTAAATATCGTATTCACCTCGGTCAATTAACCGGAAAAATACTTGAGGGCCTACCAAAAAAAATTAAATTTTATAATCTGATTTATAATAAACATAGAACTGAATATAATAGCCATCCGAAAATTAATAGCAATCTTCTAAGAATCCTAGGCACTCTTTGTTGTCGTATCGGGCAAAATAAACAAGGCAGAAGATATTTTATAAAAGCCATTAAAGCTTATCCAGTCAGCTTTAAAAATTATCGTTCCTTTTTCGTCTCATTTCTGCCTTCAAAGTTATTCAATTTCCTCTATTTTTTATCTCTTAAATTAAGAGGAAAATGGCTACAGATTAAGCTGCAAAAATGAAAATTAACTTTACATTATTTGGCGCTCGCTTAACTGGTGGCACTTTTAATGTGGTGGCTAAGTTAAAATGAAACCAGAACTCTGCCCAATTTGTAAAAATAAAGATAATTTAGGGCTTGTAGAAAAATTTTTACAATGGGATCTTTTTTGGTGTTCAAATTGTGATGCTCAATTTTGGTGGCCGTTGAAACATCCAGGCCAAAAATTCTACGAGGAAGAATACGATCCTACTGGTGTTCATGGGAAGGCGGCCTTATCATGGGGGAACAGGCAATTTCTGCGAGATTCGATTTTAGAAAAAGGAAAAATTCTTGATATTGGCTGTTCTTTTGGCGATTTTCTAAACGAGCTTCAAAAACGAGATTTTGAAGCTTGGGGTATTGATATTTCAGAAAGGTCAATTGCGGTTGCTAAAGCTTTAAATTTGAGAAATGTTTATGGCGGAACAATAGAGGCGTTTTCTGCTAGACAAAATGTACCCGATTTTGATGTGGTTACATTTTTCGAAGTTATTGAACACCTCGATGACCCCCGGTCTTTTATAAAACATTCCAAAAAGGTGCTTAAAAATGGCGGCTATTTAGTCCTTAGTACTCCTGATCGAGAATGTTGGGGGGGGTGGCACGATACTCCTCCTCAGCATCTTTTTAAATGGAATGAAAAAGTTTTACAATATTTACTTCGCAGTCAGGGTTTTGAGATAGTGAAAGTGGTTAGAGAGCCAATTTCTTATAAATATTTTTTTTATAGATTTTTTAAAAGCGCTTCTCCTTTAAGTTTTGGATTCGTTGCCAAAATAAAAGAAAAATTAAGAAAAAAGCTTGTCAGCAATAAATCCAGCAACGACATTGATATTTTGAAAAACAAACCAAATACATTAAGATTGGTTGAACAAGCAGCAAAATTTAAAATTGGTATTTTAAAGATTCTATTTGTCCCCGCTGTTTTAGCGGGTAGACTATTAGGTTTGAAGTGGCAGAGTATTTATATTGTGGCCCGATTAGAAGAATAATTTTATGCGTGATAAAATAATAACTAAAACCGAGTTAGATTTTTGTTGTTTACTATGAAAATTAACTTTACATTGTTCGGGGCTGGTTTAACTGGAGGTAATTTCAATATTATAGAACCGGCTAATCGTTTGGCAGAACGCGGCCACGAAGTAATTGTTACCAGTATCGGCAAAATTAATGACTTGGACTGGTTTTTGAAGCGGAAAGAACCGAAATTTAAAATTATTTTTACGCCTTTAGCTGGCAGATTTTGGTATCGGGCTTTGCGGCGCAGTTTGCGAGGAACGATACTTTTTCCCATGCCGGAGATAGAAATCCGCGATCTAATCCGTTCAATGTCTGATTGCGATGTTAACATTGCCACAGCCGCGCCAACTGCATTTGCTGTTCATCGAAGCGGTAAAGGCAGGGGATTTTATTATATTCAGCATTACGATTCGCTATTCGGCAAAGACCTTTTGGCGAACAAGCTTCACGATGAGTCTTATTTTCTGCCGCTTGAAAAAATCACTGTTAGCAGTTGGCTAAAAAATACCGTCAAAGAAAAATTAGGAGTTGATATTAAAGCCGTAATTACTGCCGGAATTGATGAAAAGATTTTTTATCCGCGGGAAAAACCAAAAAATAGAAAGAAAAGAATTATTTCGCTTGGCAGAAAAGTTGATTGGAAAGGATTTTGGGAATTAGAAGCGGCTATTAAAAACCTTTTTAAAAAAAGACAGGATTTTGAATGGATAGTTTATTCGGCTCACGATACGCCAGAATCAAGCCCAGAAGCGCCCTTTACTTTGATGAAATCTCCTTACGGGAAAGACTTGGCCGAACTTTATGCAAGTTGCGACATCGCGGTTAATCCTTCTTGGCACGAAGGATTTGCTCAGCCGGCGCTTGAAGCGATGGCTTCGGGCTGCACCGTAATTACAACTAAAATCGGCGCCGAAGATTTTATAAAACCAAATGAAAATTGTTTTCTCGTTGAACCGAAAAACCCGACTCAAATAGAACGCGCTCTTGAAGAACTTTTGGACAATGCTTCGCTTCGGGAAAAAATGGGGGAAAATGGATTCGCTACCTCAAAAGAATTTTATTGGGATAAAATTATTGATAAATGGGAAGAATTAATTAATAAATAAAATGAGAATAGAAGATAAAAAGATTATCGTGGAATATGAGGATGAAAATTGGCCCTTGGGAAAGTACTATCGAAAATATCCGTTCTATGAAAGGAGACGCAAGGAAGCTTGATTTTCCTGACGAATATTTTGATAAGGTAATATCTATTGAAACAATCGAACATTTAAACGAGGGAGATCAGGAGAAATTTATCAATGAAATTAAAAGAATTTTAAAACCTAACGGCATATTAATTTTATCCACCCCTGATCGTTATGTGGTTGGTAGGCAAGGGATGAATTACGGTGATTTCCACGAGAAAGAATTTACAAAAAAAGAATTACTAGATTTTCTGAATAAAAATAAGTTAGGGGATTTAGAAGTTTACGGTCAGGGCAAATTTTCCGAACCAAACCTAGTAAGACTAATTTTAAATTTTATAAAACATTTAGACATTTTTAATTTCCGCAAGAGTGTTTTATTGAAAAATTTCACCAAAAAAATGGATAAATTGACATCACCCATAAAGTTCGACTATAAGTTATATAAAATGACTGAATCTGGGGCATTGGCGTCGCATATAATAGTAATTTGCAAAAATATAAAATAATGAAAATTTTAATTGCAGGTTCTAAATGGCACGATAATCTTTTAAATGCAGCAGATTTCGGTTTTTCAGAGTTGGGACATAAAGTAGAAATTTTCGATGACAATTTAACCAGCCTTAACTTACTAGCGAGTAAAATTGTTAATCGTTCCCCTTTTAGGGGAATTACGGATAAATATCTGCATCGCTACCGGGAATTTATTGGCGCTGAATTTGTAAAAAAAGTTGACTCTTTCCGACCTGATTTTGTATTTGTGATTAATGGCATTAAATATTTACCTCAAACTATCTTAAAAATTAGTAAAGCCTTTAGAATTCCTGTTGCGGCTTATATAGTTGATGACCCGCTTTTAAGTCGGACATGGATTTATGATTTATCTGCTTATTCACATCTCTTTGTCATCGATAAAAGTTGGATGGGATATTTGGAATTTTTTAATCCCGGCGAAGTTTCCTATTTGTCCCCGACGGCGGACCATAGAGTTTTTCGACCACTCTTTCTTAAAGAAGAATATGATATTGGTTTTGGAGGAGCATTATCTTTGCGATTGCCGAATGCGCCATCAGGATTCTTACGAGCTCAAATTCTGAATTTTTTGGCTCAACAGGGAATTAAGATTAAGGCCTTCGCTCCTGGCATTAAGGAAGCAATAGAATATTTCCCTGATTTAAAAAATATAGATTATTATGATGGGTATAAAAATTTAGAGGAATTAAATGATCTGTATAATAAATCTAAAATTGTTCTGACTATCCACAGCCCCCAGTTTAAAACCGGAATTTCCCCCCGTGTTTTTGAGGCGGCGTTTGCAAAAAGTTTCCAACTCGTTGAATATAAAGACGATGCGTTAAAACTTTTTCCAGAAGGCATAAAAACATTTAGTTCTCCGAGCGAACTTATTGACTTGGTTGAATATTATCTTCAGCGCAAAGAAGAACGCGAGAAATTAGCAAAAAAGGCGTATGTTCACGCCCTTAAATTTCATACCTGGAAATCAAGAGCGGAGCAGATACTTTCTTTTGTAAAAAATTCATAAAAAAGCGTTTTTTATGATACGATTATAACTATGATGCAAATTCAGGATAAAGAATTTCAGGCGGGAGAACGGCTTTATCTCGGCAAGACAGAATCAGATCAGAATTCTATCCGTGAGCATCTTGATAGATATGCTTTTGTATTTCAGCGCATTCCGCGAGGCACGGTAGCGCTTGATGCCGCGTGCGGTACGGGCTACGGAACTGAAATACTGGCAGGTAAAGCGAGTAAAGTTTTTGGATTGGAAATAAGCAAACACGCTATTGAATGGGCGCGAACTCACCACCAGAAGCCGAATATAGAATACAAAATCGTTGACCTTAATAAATCGTTAGATATTCCCTCCAAGAGTTGCGATGCGGTAGTTTCATTTGAAACCCTTGAACATATTGCGGACCAGAAAAATATGCTTTCTGAATTCAAAAGAATTTTGAAACCGGGCGGGTTATTGATTATTTCTTCGCCGGACAGAGAAATTATTACAGAAAAAGCCGGGACAAAAAACAAATTTCACATTCACGAGCTTTCCAAAAGAGAATTTATTGATTTATTGAGAAAATATTTTCAAGTGGAAGAATTATACGGTCAGACAAAGTATATTGAATTGCCCTGGCGCAAAAAACTTCTGAAGTTAATTATGAAATTAGATATTTTCAAAATAAGGCGACTTATCGTCAGATTTTTAGGACTGAAATTATTTGTTCATAAGAATTTTTCTCCAATGGCTTATTCAGGGATTGAGAAAGTTGATTTTAACAGCCCAAATGATTTTTATGTTTTAATCGCTGTCTGTATAAATAAATAAATGGCTGTAAAAATTTTATCCACCAAATTTTTAACCGGCAATTCGGCTGATGGAATTGATAATTTTAACTTGGCGGTTTTCGGCCGCGTTCCCTCAGACCAACTCAATTTTTATACAAAAGCGCCTGTTAATTTCAAAAACATTGGTTCTATAAAAACGATTAATATGTCGCGATTGGCTTATTTAATCGGTCAAAAGCCCGATTTTTTGTGGGGTATAGGCAATATTAAAGAATTATTATTTCTGATTTTTAAGCCTAAAAAGACCAAATATATTATTAACTTCCACACCATTTTGATAAAAAATAAAGGGCCGTGGCGCGTCAAAACTCCCTGGTTTTTAAGAAAATTTCTTTTTTCAAAAGCGAATTTGATAATTTGTCCGTCCGAGTTTTCCGCTCAAAGCGTTAGAAGATATTTTCCCGATAAAGAGATTATCAGCATACTTAATGGCGTTGATTTAGATTTTTTTAATCCGGATAAGCATAACCCGAAATATTTAGAAGAGAAATATAAAATTGATTTTTCAAGGCCGTTAGTCGTTTTTATCGGCGCGCTTCATCTGAGAAAGCGGCCCGATTTTTTTATTGAATTAGCAAAAAATTATCCAAAGGCAAATTTTTTAGCGATTGGACGTCAGGTACCGTCAAATAATTTTTTAAGTTCTGTTGAGGATTTTAAAAATTTTCAGTGGATAGAAAAGATGCCAAGAGAAGATATTGCAGTTTTATTAGCTTCGAGCAAGATTTTTGTCTTCCCGAGTTTGAATGAAACCTCAGCCGCTGTTATTCTTGAGGCAATGGCTTCCGGTTGTGTACCGATAGTTTCCAAAAACGGGGGTAATCCGGAATTTCTGACTGATAATGAAAGCGGTTTTTTAGTTGAACTAACCCCCAATGAAAAACAAGAATTTATAAAAAGAATTAACTTATTAATTAATAACCGCGAGTTGCGGCAAAAAATGTCTCAAGCCAGCCGTCGCCAGGCTGAAAAACATTCATATGATAAAGTCGCTAAACAATATCTTCGGTTTTTGGTTTAAATCGCTCAAGCCATTGAATTCCCAAAACCATTCCTAAAATAAACCAGAAATATCTAAAAAGAAAGCCATCAATAAAAAAGAGGTCACCCAAAACAGCTAAAGATGCAACAATCCAGGCTAATTTTAAATCATCAAGATTTTTAAGAACGTATTTAATACCCTTATATAGTTTCTTAAGTATTATTAGAAATATAAGTAATGCTCCGATACCACCAGCAATCATAATTTCCAGAAAAATATTAGTAGTAAATGCTATAGTCTCATTATTTATAATAAATAGATGTCCATTTAAATAATTAAATCCGAAACCAAGAGGATTTTTAATGGCTATGATTAAAATGTTTTTCCAGATATCAGTTCTTATTTGATTGCTTATAAAACCGTAATAATGCGACGGGTTAAATCCCGGATTATATTCTTTAATGATTTCATTTAAATCCATCTTTTGGATTATTTGACTGCCAATCGTTCTATCAAGAATATAAGGTTTAAATCCATTCGGCAGAATTATGAAACCAACAGAAAATGATAAAATAGTAATCATCATCAGCCAAATAATTTTTTTAAGATTTTTTTGTTGGAAAAAATAACAAGCGCTCCAAATTATTAAACCCAGAATAAGAGCTAACCAGCCGGCTCTTGAACCGCTCCAGAGGTTGAAGCTGGCTATAACGCAGAGCCAAGCCGTAATCAGCAGTTTTAGCCATAATTTATTTGAAGATAAAAACAAAGCTAAGCCAATAAGGAAAACAACCGTCATATAGCCGCCGAAAATATTGGGGTCCTGAAGAAAACCGCTGAGCCGGCCGCCGTTAAAATAAATTTCTCTTCCATAACCAAAAAATGCCGGTAAAATTGCCAGCGGAGAAATAAAAATAGCTTTACTAACAAGAGGAATAAGTTTCTGATTATTAAAAATTAAAATCGCTGTTAAAAGAAATACAGCGGCATTAAAAATCACTCTTCCATAATTAAGAAATAAGTCAAAATTAATAATAGAGCCATCGCTCCGAAGATAACTTAATATTTGTCCAAGAACTATAAATAAAATTAAAAAAGTGAGATACTTTAAATAATCCCTTATTTCCTTCCAAAGTTTTTGGATTATTATTTTAAACTCGGCATTAAATAAAATTAAAATTCCAATTAGTGCTATTAAAAAATCGAACGGCTTAATAAAACCATTTTTAATATTTCCCAGGCGAAAAATTAATAAAAAAGCAGCAACAGTAAAAAGCCAGACAATAATTTGAGGTTTATTGTTATAAATTAAAGAACAAAATTTCATTTTTTAAAATTTTATGCGATAATGCCATGATAACATAAGTTTTTCGGCAAAACAAGCAATTATAGATCTGAAGCGACTTATATGAAAATTATTTACAGCGGCTTAAAATATGCAAATTTTAATTCAAAACTTGGATTAAGTTTTGAACATTGTAATTTTTATGAATCTTTGCAGCAATTGTCAAATGTTGAAGTAATTTACTTTCCTTACGAGCGGATTTTAGAGCTTGGTCGGGAACGAGGAAATGTTGAACTTTTAGAATTAATAAAAAAAGAAAAACCCGACTTATTTTTCGCCTTTATGTTCACCGATGAATTATTAATTCCGATATTACAGCAGATAAAACAATATACAACTTCGTTAGCTTGGTTTTCTGACGATCATTGGCGTTTTGAGAACTATTCTAAATTTTATGCCCCTCATTTTTCTTGGGTTATTACTACCCATTCAAAAGCCGTAGAAAAATATCAAAAAATCGGCATCAAAAATGTTATACATTCTCAGTGGGCCGCTAATTTAGATATTTATAAACCCCTTCCTTGGACGAGCGAAAACAATTTGCCAGAAGTAAGTTTTATTGGTCTTTGGAGTCGACCGCGGCAAAAAATAATTTCCAGGCTTCAAAAAGCAGGTATTAGAATCATTGCTTATGGCAGCGGTTGGCCGGCCGGACGAATAGACGAACAAAAAATGATAGAAATTTTTTCTAATAGCAAGATTAATTTAGCTTTAAATCCGGCGCCGGGTTATTTAAATAAAAACTCTTTGGGTCGGCTATTTTTTCGTCGGTCGATGAATAAAATTATTCCGGATCTCCATTTGCATCGCAATTTGAAATCTTGGTTAAATCGCGGCATTCCTCAAATCAAGGCTCGGCATTTTGAGATTCCGGCCTGCGGCGGATTTATGATTACTTCAATGGCCGATGATTTAAATAACTATTATCAAATTGAAAAAGAAATCGTAGTTTATGAAGGCATTAACGATTTAATTGACAAAATAAAATATTATTTAGAGCATCATAAAGAGAGAAAAGAAATCACTCAAGCCGGTTATCAAAGAACAATCAAAGAACATACCTATGAGAAAAGATTTCAGGAAATTTTTAAAATAATAAAGGGCGTCTCTTAAACAGACCGACGCCCTTATTTTTGGCCGATGGATTTTTTGCTTCTCCAAGCAATCAATTGTTCTATCAAAAACTTCTCAAGAGCGAAATACTTGAAAAAACCTAATTTCCACCGCAGTTCGCAAAGAATCTCAAAAGGTAGTATGAGCAGTCGCCACCGTCCCGGAAAATTCTGAGCTGTTTTGTGATGGCGGTTATGGTGAAGCCCGGCAATCAGATAAATGTTGTTAAATTCAGAGGGCGATTCCGGATTGTAAGCAGCCGAAACTTTACTCCATTCTTCTATGGTCTGCGGAAATTTCCACTCCTGCTTCTTTGCTTCTTCAAAAATCTGGGTACCGGGGAGAGTCATTAGCACATAAATGGTAGATCGCGATTTGCCTTTCGGGTGGATTCTACTTAGTTTATCCGAAAATTGAAGCGTATCTTTCATTTCGGTTAATGTCTCTGTAGGCGCGCCTATCATATAAGTATAGACGCCTTCGATGCCATATTTCGCTAACAACTTTACAGCTTTTACAATATCTTCAGTTTTTTCTTTCTTGCAGAAAATTTCATTACGAACTCGTTCATTTCCGGATTCAATGCCAACATGAACACGAACACATCCCGTTTCCACCATTTTCCTTATCACCTCCTCGTTTAAGAGTTGATCCGCTCTTAGGTGAAGGTGGTACTTTATTCCTTTGGATTTAAGGAAAGCGCCGTATTGAGCGATGTGGTAAACAAAGTAAGCAGAATTTTCATCCTCCAACTCAAAAAGAGTGAATGGGTGAAGATTGTAAATCTTTTCCACGTCTTCTTTCCACCATTCGAAAGGGAAAGCCCGGTATTTGCCAAGATATTGTTGATTGACCGAACAGAAGGTGCAGGTCCGACTTGACCAAGGACAGCCGCGAGTGGCTGGCAGAATTATCTCATTGCGCTCAGCAGCTATTTTAAAATAGCGAACTGTGCGTTTTGAGATTAGGCTGATGCGCCTCTTTTCAAGATTAAACAGATTGGTTCTGGGCTGGACAGTGATTTTGCCATTCTTGTAGCCGATACCGTCGATACTTTCAAGCCCTTTTTTAGAAAAGATTGCTTGAATTAACGCTGGCAATCTCTCTTCGCCCTCGCCTAAAACTACGAAATCAACAAAAGGCGCTTGGAGCGAGTTTTCCGGCAGAAAAGTGGCATGAACACCGCCCAGGATTGTTGACTTATCAGGATATTTTGCTTTGCACCATTTTAAGATATCAATGGTGCGACTAAGCATGAATCCTGAGAGCGAACTAATACCGAAAATCTTTGCTCTTTCAGCTTTTATTTCCAGTTCGCTGAAATCGTCAAATCGCTCGTCCCAGTAATCAATCTCAAAGCCGGCTTGAACCGCCGCCTCTCCGGGATAAAAAATTGAAATAGCGGGATTTTTCTGCGGCGAAGTTGCTGATGGCCGTGGAAAAATCAATAAAATATCACTCATTGAAATCACCTCCTTGATTTATCATTAAAAAATTAAAGAACAGATGATTAAATAAATTTTTAACCAAAGAACAATATAGCATTAAATTTTTATTTTGTCAAAAGTTCTTTTGATAATTTTAAAGCTTCGGTTAGATTTTGGCATTCGAAATCCGCTTTAATTTTATATTTATTATCTTTACCGCCATAACCGCTTTTTATTAATAAAATAGTTTTAGTGCCAGCCCGCTTGCCTGCCAGAATATCTTGGGTCATATCGCCGATGCTAATGCTTTTTTTAAGGTTAATATTGAGTTCTCTGGCGGCCTTCTTGAATAAACTGATTCGCGGTTTTCGGCAGATGCATTTTATCCGATATTCCTTTAAATTAGCATTTGGATGATGAGGACAGAAATAGAATTTATTAATAAACGCTTTATTACGTTTATTTAGACGAGTTTGCAAGATATTGTGCAGTTTTTCTACTCCTTTTTCAGAAATCCAGCCCCGGGCTACCACGGGTTGATTTGTGATGACAATTACTGGTATATTTTTATTATTGAAAAAACGGATAAAAGAAGCGATTTTCGGCGTTAATTTCAATTGATTTTTTCGCCAAGTCAGTAAATGGCGTTGGGTTAAAACCCCGTCTCGATCAAGAAAAATCGCCGGCCGCCACAATTTTTTATTTAATTCTTTTGGTTTCATAAAATGAGCAAAAAACCTTTAGTTTCCATTGTTATTCCGGCTTACAATGTTGAATCCTATATTAAGAATGCCATTGAGTCGGCGTTAAATCAAACTTATAAAAATATTGAGATTATTGTAATTGACGACGGCTCAACGGATAGTCTTAAAAAAGCGCTTGAGCCGTACTTGAAGTCTAAAAAAATAAAATATATTTATCAAGAGAATAAAGGGTTGGCCGGAGCTAGAAACACCGGAATAAAAAATGCCAGAGGCGAATATATTGCC
>Ga0210018_1000407_pt1 | contig 21673 bp, 20 predicted proteins | sample CryGeyCG2014_010_2_FD_183967 | JGI IMG/M metagenome (GOLD analysis project Ga0210018, IMG submission 183967) | Groundwater microbial communities from aquifer - Crystal Geyser CG09_land_8/20/14_0.10 (SPAdes) (version 2) | ecosystem: Environmental > Aquatic > Deep subsurface > Groundwater | place...
TGATTTCTATATTTGAGCACCGTTTTGCTAATCTGAATTTTCTTTCGAGATAAATGTTGGCATTCTCGTAGAGATAGTGTATTAAAGTTTTAGCCGAATTACATCTATAGCAAATATAAAAAACATTGGATAGTTTACCATTTTTCTTCCCTTGACTAATTTTAGAATAAATATTGAATTTAGAAAAAAAATGATATCTAATGAAGGCCATAACTTCTTTTCTGCCACAGATACTTAAAGTCGGGTATTCTCGTTTATCAAAACTAATACTCCCGTCTCCATCTACTATACCTCGGATAAAATTTCGTATATATTTCTGAGGAATATTTGGAATTTCCCCACGACTTTTTCGAAAACTTTTTCTGTATGAGACCCCTAATCTCTTTAAGTCATCAACGATTACTTGGCTAAAGATAGAAAAGTGCACGTAGTTGCCTGATAGGGATAGGGCTTGTTCTGCTGAAAGCTCCTGCTTTATTTTTCTTAATATATCTATATCTTTCTTATTTTGACCAAAACCTAATTTGTCACTAGAACCATTGTGGGTTACTTTGACAATTCCACCATCAGCAAAAATAAAGCCGAGAATATAAGCCATATTAGGAGACCATTTTTTAAAGTAATCTTCATTAACTTTTAATCTGGGTTTATCTATCTTGCGTTTTAGCGCCAACCTTTCTCCCTGAGCTAAGATTGCTGACCACGATCTTTTTGGTAAAAACTTCAGAAGTTTTTCTTCTGATGCTTCGGCAAAATTTTTATAAAGTATATCATTTTCTTTTGGTTGCCATAATTTTGCCGAGGGTAGGCCTAAACTGAACGCCTTAACTACAATTGTACCTCTAGTTCGATTTGGAAACATCTTTGCCAATTTTCTAACTATCAATTTAGAATAGAACTTTTTTAGAAGAGAAACCTCTTCGAGGGACCAATATTTATACATCGTTAGTCAAATAATTTAAATTTGATACAAAAGCATGATTACTTAATTTTTCTTTCATAGATTTATTTTGTTTTATGTTTTTTAAGAAATTGAATTAAGTCTTTTTCCTCAATCCTAAAGTTTCTTTTAGTTAGTTTAATAGATTTGAGCTTGCCGGCTTTAATATATCGCCAGATTGTGTATTCGCTAACCCCTAATTTATTTGCTACTTGTTTTGGAGTAAGAAGTTTATCCATTATTTAATTGTAGCTCTTACGAAATATTTGTCAAGCAACAATTAGCAAGACCTGATAAGATTTTAGCGACTTAATCCATAAATATTTCCTCCCAGATTTTTTACTTTACCTTTTATCTCTAAAATAGCAAGAGTACTGGCTGTTTTAGCGGCTGAAAGTTTAGTTTTTTCAATGATTTTATCAATGGAAAGAGTTTCTTCTTTTAAGACGTTTAAAATCAGATTTTCTTCAAGCCCTTCTCCTTTTGGTTCAGACCTTTGTTTTTTAAATAAGGGTAAATTTAGTTCTTTCAAAATATCATTAGCCGTTTCAACCAATTTTGCTCCTTTCTTGATTAAATAATGACAGCCTTGAGAATTTTTAGAAAAAATAGAACCCGGTATACTAAAGACCTTTCTTTTTTGCTGAAAGGCCCAGTTAGCTGTAATTAAAGCGCCTGAGCCAAATTTTGCCTCAACCACCAAAACTCCTAAGCTAAGACCGGAAATTATTCGATTTCGCTGAGGGAAAGTAAATTGAGTTCCTCTTGTCCCGGGTGGATACTCAGAAATTAAACACCCTCCTGTTTCTAAAATATTTTCCGCTAATTTTAAATTTTGACGAGGGTAAATACTTTTTTTATCAAGGCCGGTTCCTAAAACAGCAATTGTTTTACCTTTTGTTTCCAGCGCTCCTTTATGAGCAAAAGTATCAATTCCTTTTGCCATGCCGGAAACAATGATTAATCCTGTTTCAGCTAAATCTTTAGCAATTGAGAAAGCGATTTCTTTTCCGTAATCAGAAAATTTTCGAGTTCCAACAATAGCAAAACATTTTTCTTCAGGACTAAAATTTCCTTTAACATATAAAACTTTCGGCGCATCTTTAATCTCTCTTAAAAGTTCGGGATAATTTTTATCTTTTATGCCAATAGTTTTTATTTCCTCATTCATTTACTTATTATATTTTGTCATTGCTTTTTCAATGCCATTTTTTAAAGCAAATTCAATCGCTCCCACAGTTTTTTTAATAACATCTTTTACAATTTTTTCTTCCTCTTTTGTAATTTTTTTTAACACAAACTTTTCAACTTCTGTTCTTTGTTCTTTGTTCTCTGTTCTCTGTTTTATTCCAATCCTAAATCTTACAAAATCTTTCGTCTTCAGTTCACGAATTATTGATTGAACCCCTTTATGACCAGCCGAACTTTTTCCGATTGAAATTTTGATTTTTCCCAAAGGCAAATCAATGTCGTCATGAACAACCCATAATCTTGAAACTTGAAACTTAAAACTTAAAACTATTTTTTTTACTGATTTACCAGATTCATTCATAAAGGTTTGGGGTTTAACAAGAATAACTTTTTTATTGGCAATTTCTCCTTTGGAAATTTTAGCATTGAAAATTGATTGAAAATTAAAAATTGGAAATTGAAAATTAGCGGCGATTTCATCAATCGCTTGAAAGCCCAGGTTGTGGCGCGTCTTTTGAAATTTTTTACCGGGATTACCCAGACCAATGATTAAAATCATAATTTCTTTCTATTATACCAATTCTCTTGTAAAAATAAAAAAATTTGTTATAATATGACTATGAAAAACTTTCTTTCTTTTATTTTTGAAATTTGTAAAATAGTTCTTCTGGCTTTAATAGTTGTTATTCCTATTCGCTATTTTATTTTCCAGCCGTTTATAGTCAGAGGAGCTTCTATGGAGCCAAATTTTAAAAATGGCGATTATTTGATTGTTGATGAAATTTCTTACAAATTTAAAGAGCTAAAAAGAGGGGAAGTGGTTATTTTTAAATACCCCAAAAATCCATCTTACCGATTTATTAAAAGAATTATTGGTTTGCCAAATGAAACAATAAAAATTGAAGGGACAAAAATAATAATTTCAAAAAATGGAAAAGAAGAAGTTTTAAATGAAACGGACTATCTTTCTCTCCAATCTTATTTAGGGAAGATGGAAATTAATCTAAAAGGAAACGAATATTTTGTTTTAGGAGATAATCGAGATGCCTCTTTTGATTCCAGAGAATGGGGAATTTTACCAAGAGAGTATATTGTTGGTAAAGCAATTTTTAGAGCCTGGCCTTTTAATGCCTTAGCTACATTTTTTGCTCCAGAATATGCCAAGTAGAGAAAAATTTCAATCGCCAACCGGGATGCACGATGTTTTATCCGATGATGAGCTTTATTTTCAGAAAATTGAGAAAATTTGCGAGAATATAGCTGATTTTTACGGCTTTAAAAGAATTGAAACTCCTATTTTAGAACAGACCGAACTTTTTGAAAGAGGGACCGGTTTTTCAACAGACATTGTTTTAAAGCAGATGTTTTCTTTTCGAACCCGGGGAGGAGATTATTTGACCTTACGGCCCGAAGGGACGCCAGGGGTAGTGAGGTCTTTTATTCAAAATGGTATGATTAATTTGCCAAAACCGGTAAAACTTTGGTATTCTGGCCCTTTTTTTCGATACGAACGTCCCCAGGCCGGCCGATTTCGTCAATTTCATCAAGTTGGTTTTGAAAATTTAGGAGTAAAAAATCCGATTGTTGATGCCCAAATTATTCAAATTTTTTTTAATATTTTAAAAGAGCTCGGCTTTAAGAATTTAATTATTGAGCTCAATAGTATTGGCGATTCTGAGTGTCGAGGATATTATAAAAGAATTTTAGCGACTTATCTGCGGCCCTATCAAAACTCTTTATGCGCTGATTGCCGCCAAAGGTTAAAACAAAATATTTTCCGTGTTTTAGATTGCAAAGAAGAAAAATGTCAAAAAATTACAAAAGGAGCGCCGCAAATAATTAATCATCTATGTGAGGAATGTCATAATCACTTTAAAAATGTGTTAGAATATTTAGAGGAATTAGAATTGCCTTATCAATTAAGTCCTTATTTAGCGAGAGGACTTGATTATTACACAAAAACAGTTTTCGAAATTTCTTTATCAGAAAATGAACCGATGGCGAAAGAGATCGGAGCATTGGTGGGGGGAGGAAGATATGATGATTTAGTTAAAATTTTGGGAGGAAAAGACACACCAGCCTGTGGCGGAGCATTGGGAGTAGAAAGAATTGTTAGCTTGATGAAAGCTAAAGGTAAAAAAATTTATTCGGCGGAAAAACCTCAAATTTTCTTGACCCAAGTAGGCGAGTCAGCGAAGAAGAAAAGTTTAAAAATTTTTGAAGAGTTAAGAAAAGAAAAAATAAAAGTAGTTGAAACTTTTCATAAAGATTCTTTAAGTTCTCAGATTAAAATTGCAGATGATTTAGGAATAAAATATGTTTTAATCTTAGGCCAAAAAGAGGTATTGAATAATGAAATAATTATTAAAGAAATGGAAACTGGCAAACAAGAAACAGTAAAATTAGAAAAGATAATAAAAGAAATAAAAAAACGTCTAAAATAAATTTATTAATTATGGAATGTATTTTTTGTAAAATTATTAATAAAGAAATTCCTTCAGAAATAGTATTTGAAGATGACGAATTTATTGCTTTTAAAGATGTTAATCCCCAAGCACCAGTCCATATTTTAATTATTCCTAAAAAACATATTTCTTCAGTAAACCATGTAGAGATAGAAGATAAAACATTAATGGGGGAATTGATTTTAGTTGCTCAAAAAATTGCCCGAGAGAAAAATTTAGCCGGTTATAAATTATTAATTAATGTTGGTCGAGAGGGAGGGCAGCTCATTAATCACTTGCACTTACATCTTTTATCGGGATTGTCCCATTTAAAATCTTTAAACATATGATGGTAGAAGTAAGAAAACAAGGAAGAGAATCATCGGTTAATGTAATTCGGCGTTTTACTCAAAAGGTTAGGCGAAGCGGAATTTTGTTTGAGATTAGGAAAAGGCGATTTAAAACAAGACCTAAAAGCCATAATTTAATAAAAAAAGCAGCTTTAATAAAAGAAAAGAACAAAAAGAAATATGAACAACTCAAAAAGTTAGGGAAATTATGATAGAAATTAGGAATTTGACCGGAGTTCAAATTAATGAAAATTTTTTAAAGAGAATTACAAAATTAGTTTTTAAAAAGGAAGGAGTAAAAAAATTAGAATTATCAATCGCTTTAGTTGGTTATTCGCTAATGAAAAAATTAAATAAAACCTATCGTCATAAAAATCGAATAACCGATGTCCTCGCCTTCGGCGAAAATCAAAAATTAGACGAATTAGGATTTGGGGAGGTGGTGATTTGTTTAAGGGAAGTGAAAAAAAACGCCAAAAGATATGGGACAACTTTTAAAAAAGAATTAACCAGAGTTTTAATCCACGGCATTTTACACATTTTTGGTTATAACCATCAATCTTTTAAAGAAGCAAAAAAGATGAAACAAAAAGAAGAATATTATCTTTCTCGAAAGTATGTTTAAGGCAAAACCAATTACGGCTATTGATATAGGGACAAGTTTAATTAAAGTTTTAGTTGCCAGAAAAGAAAAAGAAGGTTTAGAAATTTTAGCTAAGACTCAAATTCCTTCTTTTGGTGTAAGGAAAGGAGAAGTGATAAAGATAAATAAGGTTGCAGAAAATATTCAAGCAGCAATTGATAAAATTGAAAAAGAATTTAATTTTAAAATAAAAAGTTGTTTTTGCAATATAAATGGCGCGCATCTTCATTCCCTTCCTTCTCAAGGATTAGTTTCTGTTTCTCGGGCTGACCGAAAAATTTCCGAAGAAGATATAGAAAGAGTATTCCGTCAAACACAAGCGATAAATTTAGCTTCTAATAAAGAGATATTAGATATTTTCCCTAAAGAATTTATTATTGATGGTGAAGGAGGGATAAAAGAGCCCTTAGGGCTTTCTGGTGTTCGATTAGAGGTAAAAGTTCTTCTGATTTGCGCTTTTTCTCCTTTTTTGGAAAATTTGACCAAAGCCCTTCTTTCAACTGGAATTCAAATTGCTGATGTAATCCCTTCTCCTTTAGCTTCATCTTTTGCTTGTTTGACTCCGGAGCAAAAGGAATTAGGGGTGGCCTTGGTTGACATTGGAGCAGAAACTACTGGTTTAGCTGTTTTTGAAGAAGGAGATTTAATTGATTTAGCTGTTTTTCCTATTGGTTCGGCTAATATCACCAATGATATTGCTCTTGGTTTACGGACAGAGATTGACACTGCCGAGCAAATAAAAAAAGAATTCTGTTCTCTTTCTAAAGAAAAAAGAAAATTAAAGAAAGGAATGAAAAAAGAAAAAAGAGAGAAAATAGAAATACCGGAAAAATTTTTAGTTTTTTCTAAAAAGATATTGGATGAAATTGTCTACTCTCGAATCGGAGAAATTTTTGACCAAATTCAAAAAGAATTAAAAAAAATTTCAAAACAGGAACTTTTGCCAGCTGGAGTAGTTTTAACAGGCGGCGGTTCTCTTTTGTCGGGAATAGATGATTATGCCAAAGAAAAAATAAAACTTCCTTGTCGGTTGGCAAAATTCGGAAATAATATTAATCTGGAAGAAAATGATTTATCTTTTTCTACTGCCTTGGGTCTCCTTAAAAGTTCTGATTTAAATGAAAAGAAAGATATAAAGGAAAATTTTGGAAGTGGAGTTAAAAAATTTTTTAAAATTTTTTTACCTTACTAGGGTTCACCCTGTGAAATAATTTTAAATTTTTAGATATGTTTCATTATGTTTATATTTTACAATCAAAGAGAGATAATAAATTTTATACAGGTTATACAAAAAATTTAAAATTAAGATTTGAGCAACATCAGAAAGAAATAGTAGAATCAACAAAAAATAGAGGTCCATTTAAACTAATTTATTTCGAAGGTTGTTTAAATCAACAAGATGCTACCCGCAGAGAAAAATATCTTAAAACATTTTATGGGAAGATGTTTTTAAGAAAAAGACTCAAATCTTATTTCACAGGGTAAATTCTATGAATTCTTTTTTAAAAATCAAAGTAGTTGGAATAGGCGGAGCCGGAGTTAATACAGTTTCTCGAATAGCAAAAAATTTTAAAAATAATGTTGAATTAATTGCTCTTAATACCGATGCTCAATCGCTTAAAACAGCTAATATCTTAAATAAAAATAAATTTTTGATTGGTGAAAATATTACTTTTGGTTTAGGGACAGGAATGGATATTAAATTAGGGGAAAAAGCAGCTAAAGAAAGTGAAGAAAAATTAAAAGAAATTTTAAAAGGAGCAGATATAGTTTTTCTTACCTATGGTTTGGGTGGGGGAAGTGGCAGCGGTGGCGGTCCAATAGTAGCAGAAATTGCTAAAAATTTAGGAGCTTTGACTATTGCTGTAGTAACCGAACCATTTTCTTTTGAGGGAGTTTGGCGTAGCCGAGTTGCTAAATTAGGATTTAGTAGATTGGAAACAAAGATAGATGCTTTGATTTGTGTTAAAAATGATAAAGTGTTGAAAATAATTGGCAAAAATACTTCAGTTGAGGAGGCCTTTATTTTAATTGATGATGTCTTAAAAGAAGCGATTACCTCAATTTCCGATTTAATTTCTTCTTCTTCAATCATTAGTATTGATTTTGCCGATATTACCGAGCTTTTAAAAAATTCTGGCAGGGTTTTATTTTCTCAAGCCAAAAGATCTGGCGAAAATCGAGCAGTAACAGCGGCAGATTGCGCTCTTTTGTCTCCTTTAGTTGATTTCTCAATTAATAAAGCTAAAGGAATTTTAGTAAACGTTAGCGGTAGAGATGACCTTTCTTTATCAGAAGTTCAGGAGGCAATTAATTTTATCAAAAAAGCAGTTTCTTCTCATTGCAAGATAATTTTTGGCGCCTCGGAAGATAAAAAATTAAAAAAGGGAGAAATAAAAATAACGCTCATTGCCACCGGCATTAATTGAAATCTAAAAATATAAAAACTGTTCCACCAGATTGACAGGTTTTTTTTATTAGTTTAAAATATAATAATTCGTCTATTTATGAAAAATAAAATTCACCCTGTTAAATCCCGCGAAGCGGGAATTTCGCCAAAGGCGAAATTATTTAACAGGGTAAAAAAAATTATAAAAAGAGATGGAACAATAGTTGATTTTGAACAAGAAAAAATTACCAAGGCAATTTTTAAAGCCATTACTTCTGTTAATGAAGGAGATGGCAAAAAATCAAAAAAAATTTCTGAAAAAATAGTTCAAATATTAAATCGCCGTTTCAAAAAAAATGAAATTCCTACTGTTGAAGAAATTCAAGATATAGTGGAAGAGGTTTTAATTTTAGAAGATTTGGTAGAAACTGCCAAGGCCTATATTTTATATCGGGAGCAAAGAAGAAGAATAAGAGAAGCCATTACCGTCAGCGAAGAAGCAGTAGATAGAGTTGACCAATATTTAGAAAAATTGGATTGGGAGGTTCAGGAAAATGCCAATATGGCCTTTTCCTTACAAGGGCTCAATCATTACGGCATTTCTTATATTGTCAAAAGATATTGGCTTAACAAAATCTATCCAAAAGAAATTAGAGAAGCAAATGAATCCGGAGATTTGCACATTCATAATTTGGATACATTAGGGCCATATTGTGCCGGCTGGGATTTGTATGATCTTTTAATAAAGGGCTTTAGTGGAGCACCAGGAAAAGTGGCTAGCGCGCCAGCTAAACACTTGAGAAGCGCTTTAGGGCAGGCAGTTAATTTTATATTTACAATTCAAGGAGAGGTGGCAGGCGCGGTCGCTTTTTCCAATTTTGATACGTTATTGGCTCCTTTTATTCGCTATGACAATTTAAATTACCAACAAGTTAAGCAAGCCTTGCAAGAATTTTTATTTAATATGGCCGTTCCCACTAGAGTCGGATTTCAAAATCCTTTCAGTAATATTACCTTAGATTTAAAGCCCTCGCCAACTTTTGCTAAACAGCCAGTGATTATCAACGGCAAACCTCAAAACGAGACCTACGGTGAATTTGGAGAAGAAATGAAAATCTTTGATAAGGCCCTTTACGAAGTTTATATGGAAGGCGATAAGAACCAACGCGTCTTTTCTTTCCCTATCCCAACCATTAATATCACCAAAGATTTTCCTTGGGAAGAACCCGCTTTTGACGGAATTTTCGAGGCCTCGGCAAAATACGGAATAAATTATTTCGCTAATTATATTAATTCCGAGATGAAACCTGAAGATACGAAGAGTATGTGTTGTAGGTTAAGGCTCGACTTGCGGGAACTTCACAATCGGGGCGGGGGAGGACTTTTTGGTAGTGGAAATAATACCGGTTCGGTGGGTGTGGTTACCATCGACTTACCAAGAATTGGTTATCTATCCAAAACCAAAAAAGATTTCTTTGGAAGATTGGCAAGATTGATTGATTTAGCAAAGGAGAGTTTGGAAATAAAAAGAAAAACGATTGAAAATTTTATTGAAAAGGGCTTATATCCTTACTCCAGATTTTATTTATCAGGGGTAAAGAAAATGAGAGGTCAATATTATGCGAATCATTTTTCAACCATTGGCTTGGTTGGGATGAACGAAGCACTTTTGAATTTTATTGGCGAAGATATTGGTTCAGAAAGGGGAAGAAGATTTGCCCTGGAAGTTTTGGATTTTATGAGAGAAAGATTGGTTAAATATCAAAAAGAAACTGGAAATATTTATAATTTAGAAGCCACGCCTGCTGAGAGTACAACAACGAGACTTGCCATGAAAGACAAAGAAAAATATCCGGATATTATTACCGCTGGAACAAAGAAGGTTCCCTATTATACGAATTCGACAATGCTGCCAGTAAACTATACTGATGATATTTTTGAGGCTTTAAAACTCCAAGATAAATTACAATGTTCATATAATGGCGGTACAATTTTACACTTTTTCTTAGGAGAAAGAGTTTCTGATATTCAAACTGTTAAAAATTTAGTAAAGAAAATTTTTGAAAATTTCAAATTGCCTTACATTACTTTGACTCCTACCTTTTCAATTTGTCCCAGTCATGGGTATTTAGCAGGCGAACATTTTTTCTGTCCAAAATGCACAATTAAGCAACCTTGCGAAGTTTATTCAAGGGTGGTCGGGTACATCCGTTTAGTGTCTCAATGGAATATTGGGAAAGTTCAAGAATTTCATGAAAGGAAAGAATTCAAAATTAAACAAACCGAACTAGCAAAAACTTAATGAAAATTGGTGGTCTTCAAAAAACAACCCTCATTGATTATCCGGGCAAGGTAGCTTGCACCGTTTTTTTAATTGGTTGCAATTTTCGTTGTCCGTGGTGTTATAGTCCGGAATTAGTTCTACCTGAAAAAATTAAGAACCAACCTAGAATTTCAGAAAAAGAATTTTTTGAATTTTTAGAATCAAGACAAGGATTACTTGATGGTTGCGTTTTATGCGGAGGCGAGCCAACCATTCATAAAAATTTGCCAGATTTTATAAAAAAAATAAAAAAATTAGGATATTCGGTTAAATTGGATACCAATGGTTCAAATCCAGCACTTCTAAAAAAGTTAATTGATAAAAAATTAATAGATTATGTGGCTATGGACATAAAACAAACTCAAAACTCAAAATTCAAAAGTCAAAAGTACGACAAGGCAACAGGAGTAAAGACGGATTTGAATAAAATAAAAAAAAGTGTTGAGATTTTAAAAAACTCAAATATCGATTTTGAGTTTCGCACGACTGTGGCACTTGGTATAAATACCAAAGAAGATATTATAGAAATTGCTAAATGGATTGGTGGACCAAAAGTAAAATATTATTTACAAAATTTTTTACCTCAAAAAACTCTTGATGCAAAATTTGAGAAGATAAAACCTTATTCTTTTGAATATCTAAAAGAAATTCAAAGAGAGGTTGCTCCATTTTTTAAAATTTGTCAACTAAGATAAATGGTAAAAATTTTAGGTATTTTAGATATATTAACAGCTATAATTTTATTATCATTAATCTCTGCTTCTTCTAATATTGGTCCTCCTAAAGGAATGGTAATTCTTTTTGGAATTTTAATTTGTTTAAAAGGCCTTATTTTTTTGCGTGATATTGCAAGTGTTTTAGATATTGGTATGGGAGTGTTGCTTTTTTTAAGTCTATTTATAGTTTTACCGCCTCTTCTCCTTTCAATTGCAGCAGGATTTTTAGGATTGAAAGGAATTTTGAGTTTATTAGCCTAATATTCGTTTGGCAAACTGATTCGCTCGGTCACCTTGCCTCAGGGAGCACGCAGTCGGCTAAAGGGAAAGGACAAAGATTATTTCCAGCCGCTGCTATTGCTCGTCCCGTCTTACAAGTTTAAAAGCTCATACATAGTTTTTCCCGGGCGGGACTGCGCAATGCTCCCTTCAGCAAGGATGCCCTCGCTCATTATTCGTATATTCGTAAATATTCGCCCGCCTGCAACGCTATGCGTAGCATTGCGGGCAGGTAATTCGTAGGGAATATGTCTTTTTCCAAGATTTTTCTGTATTTTTGTATTTCTTTTCTTGCCGGAATTTTTATCAGTTCTTTTTTTAACCCCGCTATTATAGCGGGATTGGTTATTCTTGTAGTTTTTGTCCTCGGAATTTTTTGTTTTTTATTTCGACGGCGAGGGGAGGGTTCATTTCCCCGAAAACCAGTAATAATTTTTGGAGCTTGTTTAATTATTTTTTTATTAGGAAATTTTCGTTTCCAAGTTGCTAATTTCTTTGCCGAAAACAACGCTTTTTTAAAATATTCAAACCAGAAAATTACCATCTTAGGGATTATTTCCAATGAACCAGAAATCAATGACAACAATGCTAAACTGAAAATAAAAGTTAAATATTTAAATGGTATAGAAATAAAGGGGAAGGTTTTAGTTACTGTTTCCAAATATAATAATTTTAGCTACGGCGATAAACTAAGAATTACAGGTATTTTAAGGGTTCCGCCTATTTTTAAAGATTTTAATTACAGAGATTATTTAAAAAAAGAAAAAATATACGTTTTAATGGATGAGCCGGATATAAATTTAATATCAAAGAACTGCGGCAATTTCATTTACAACAAGATTTTAGTTCTGAAAAATAAATTGAGAGAAAATATCGAAAAAAATTTATCTCTAAATGAAGGAGCAATTTTAGGGGCGATAATGTTAGGGGACCAAAGGAAAATTTCTTATGATTTAAAAGAGAAATTAAATAAAACTGGTTTGCGGCATATTACCGCTGTTTCCGGAATGCATATTGCTATTTTAACTTCTCTTTTAATGACCTTTTTGATTGCTCTTGGTTTTTGGCGAGGTCAAGCATTTTATTTAACGGTTTTGTTTATTTTTTTCTATATTTTAATGATTGGAATACCTGCCAGCGCTCTAAGAGCGGCAATTATGGGTTTTCTTTTCCTTTTGGCTCAAAAAATTGGTCGTGTATCAATGAGTTCTCGAGCAGTTATTTTTGCCGCTGCTTTAATGTGTTTTTTCAATCCTTTTCTTTTAAGATTTGATATTGGTTTTCAATTATCATTTTTAGCTGTCTTAGGAATAATTTATCTCAGTCCCATTTTTGAAAGCTGGTTTAAAAAAATCCCTTTTTTTGTAAAAAAGCTTCTTTCTCCGATAAGAGGTCTTCTCTCCATGACTTTATCAGCCCAGATTTTTACTCTACCAATTTTAATTTATAATTTTGGTTATTTTTCGCCAATAGGAATAGTTACCAATATCTTGATTGTTCCTTTTTTGCCTTATATAATGGGTTTAGGGTTTTTATTCGCCCTGATGGGAATAATTTATCAGTCATTCGGCTGGCTCTTATCTTTACCAGCAAATATTCTTTTAATTTATATAATAAAGGTAATTAACTTCTTTGCTTAAAACGAGCGATTAAGCGAAGTTTATAGCGAACGTAGTGAGCGTTAAAATTTTAATGAATAAATGAATTTTAAAAAATTAATTTCTAGTTTTAAAATTGCCTTTTCGGGATTAAAACACGCTTTTTTGAAAGAACAAACTTTCCGCATTCAAGTCATTATTGGCTGTTTGGCTGTTTTTTTGATGTTTTATTTTCCATTAAGTTCAATTAAGAGAGCTTTTATTGGATTGTTTATTGTTTTAGTATTAAGTTTAGAGTTAATTAACAGTCAAATTGAAAGAGTTTTAGATTTTTTAGTTCCTAATGAGCATCCAAAAGTTAAAATAATTAAAGACCTTTCAGCAGCGGCTGTTCTTTTAGCTTCAGTGGGAGCAGCAATTATAGGAATTATAATATTTTTACCATATTTGAAGTTTTAAACTATGGAAGAACTTCTTTTAAAAGAACCTACCCCGCCAAAGGCGGGAAAAATCAAAGAGAAACTTAAAAAATTTTTAAAATCAAAAGTTTTTTCATTTCTTCTTATTATTTTTCTTTCTTCTTTTTTTGGATTTTTAGCCGGGACTCTTTCCGGAAGTTATTTCTATTCTCAAATACGGGATTATTTTTCAAAAATAGGTTTTCAACTTCCTCCATTGGTTAGTCAAGAGTCAGACTCGCAGTCAGAAGTTTCTTCTGGTACTTCTCAACTTACTCAGGAAAAATTAGTAATTGAAGTTGTAAAGCAAGTGTCGCCAGCAGTAGTAAGCATCATTATAACCAAAGATTTGCCTATTTTTGAGGAGTATTATATTAATCCTTCTCCGGACAGCCCATTTGAAGAATTTTTTCTCATTCCCGAACAAAAACAAAAAGGAACAGAAAAAAAAGAAATTGGAGGAGGAACTGGTTTTATTATTTCCAAAGATGGAATAATTTTAACTAATAAGCATGTTGTTGTTGATAAAGAAGCCCAATATACTGTTTTAACTAATGAAGGTAAAAAATATTCAGCTAAAATTTTAGCCATCGATCCGGTTCAGGACTTAGCTATTTTAAAAATTGAAGGAGAAAACTTTCCTTATGTTTCTCTTGGTAACTCATCTAATTTAGAAATTGGTCAAACTGTTATTACTATAGGTAATGCTTTGGGCGAGTTTCGAAACACCGTTTCCGTAGGAGTAATTTCTGGTTTAGGGAGAACAATTACTGCTAGTGGCGGTGGAATGGCAGAAGTATTGGAAGATATTATTCAAACTGATGCTGCTATTAATCTGGGGAATTCCGGCGGGCCATTATTAAATCTAAAAGGTGAAGTAATCGGAGTTAATGTGGCAATGGCTGAGGGGGCTCAAAGTATTGGTTTTGCTCTTCCCATTGATAAGGCAAAAAGAGGAATTAACCAGGTTAAGACGATTGGAAAAATTGTCTATCCATTTTTAGGAGTGAGATACATTCTAATAACCGAAAAGATAAAAGAAGAAAAAAATCTTCCTGTTGATTATGGTGCTTTAATAGTTAAAGGCGAACAAGGAGAACCGGCAATTACTTTGGATTCGGCAGCCGATAAAGCTGGCCTTAAAGAAGGGGATATAATTTTGGAATTAAATGGAGAAAAAATTACTTCCACTAATTCTTTATCTAAAATTATTCAAAAATATAATCCTCAAGATAAAGTAGTTTTAAAAATTTTGAGAAATAAACAAGAAAAAACAATAGAAGTCATTTTGGGCGAGAGAAGCGAATAAACGCATTGACATTTTATTTTTTTCCTGCTAAACTTATATCAGATTTTAGGCATGTGATTAGTAACGTGCCTTTTTATTTTTTGTTCTTTTAAAATAAAGAAAATAAAAGCAATTGGATGTTTTAACTAAAAAACACAATAAGGAGGGTGATGTGAATGGATCTCAAAAAATTTATTTTGTTTCAATGAATGGGACAGACCGGATACAAAGAGAGATAATCGAAAGAATCCACGGTCCTAATATTCTTGTGATAAGAGAGGACGTGGGTTTTAAAGATGAAGCGAGTATTATTAATTATATTTGTACTCGTGGCGCCTCTTTTGTTTATTTCGACAGTTCATCAGTACCGTATTCAATATGTAAAAAGGTAGCAAGATTCAAGTTTGATAACTTTGGAATTTTTCAAAGAAAAAATGATTTGATTACTTGCTATCATGCTACGGGGAGGAAAATGAGTAAGGTTTTTGAAGAGAGTTGTTAAATTTTTAAGCATCCAATTGTTTTAATTTTGACCCCCGCACTAAACGTGTTTAGTGCGGGGTCTTTTTTTCGGGGACTGTCCAGCTTTTTCCTATGTTGATTTTTCAAGATTTTTTTATTACAATAATTATTGTGTATGCAGTTTATTCAAGGTGGCGATTTTACCCATAAATCTCAGGAGGCAATAATAAAAGCTCAGTCAATTGCCCGAGAAAAAAGGCAGCAGCAAATTGATGCTCTGCACCTGCTTTTGGCACTGCTGACCCAAGAAGAAAGTATTATTTTAACTATCTTAGGGAATCTCCAAATTGATATTGAAGATTTAAAGAAAAAAACAGAAAAGGAAATTAATTCTCTTCCCTCAATTTCTAGCAGTCCAACTTCTTCTCAATTTTATCTTACTCAAGATTTAGCTCAGGTATTAGATAAAGCCAGAGAGGAAGCAATGAAAATGGAAGATGAATTTATTTCTGTTGAGCATTTATTTTTAGGTTTGCTTGCTTCTTCAAGCCGAGCAAAAAATATATTAGAAAATGCTTTAATAAATAAAGAGACATTTTCAAAAGTTTTAACTGAGGTTCGAGGGAAAGAAAGAATTACCGATCCCGAACCGGAATCCAAATACGAAGTGATTAAAAAATATGCCAGAAATTTAACTCAATTAGCTCGGGAGGGAAAGTTAGATCCGGTTATTGGTCGGGAGAACGAGATTCGCAGATTAACTCAGGTTCTTTCGCGTCGGACTAAGAATAACCCGGTTTTAATTGGGGAAGCTGGTGTTGGTAAGACAGCAATTATTGAAGGATTGGCTAAAAAAATTATCGCTAAAGAAGTGCCGGAGAGTTTAACGAACAAAGAAATAATTGGTTTAGATTTAGGAGCTTTAATTGCTGGAACAAAATATCGAGGAGAATTTGAAAGTCGGGTGAAGGCCTTACTCTCTGAAATTAAGAGAGCGGAAGGTCGTTATATTTTATTTATTGACGAACTTCATACTTTAATTGGAGCTGGCGCCGCTGAGGGAGCAATTGATGCTTCTAATCTTTTAAAGCCAGCTTTAGCTCGAGGAGAACTTAAAGCCATTGGTGCTACTACCCTTAAAGAATATCAAAAATATATTGAAAAAGATCCGGCTTTAGAACGAAGATTTCAACCCATCTATGTTGCCGAACCTTCGATAGAAGACGCTATTGCTATTCTCCGCGGCTTAAAGGAAAAATACGAGCTTCATCACGGAGTTAAAATTAAGGATTCTGCCCTGAAAGCCGCAGTTGAATTAAGCAATCGTTATATTGGCGATAGATTTTTGCCGGATAAAGCAGTTGATTTAATGGACGAAGCCGCTTCTGCTTTGAGATTAGAAATAGAATCCCAACCTGCGGAACTTGAAGAATTAGAGAGAGAAATTACTCGACTGGAAATTGAAAAAAATGCTCTAAAAAAAGAAAAAGAAACTAAAAAAGAAGCAAAATTGGCAGAAGATTCATTAATTGAATTAAAAGAAAAAGCCAAGGTGATTGGGAAAAGATGGGAAATTCAGAAAGATTTGATTAATAAAATCAAAGAATTAAGAAAGGAAATTGACGAGAATTCTCTTTTAATAGAAATTGCCCAGAGGAAAGCTGATTTACAAAAAGTAGCAGAATTAAAATATGGTAAGATTCCGGAGTTAAAAAAAGAACTTGAAAAAGCCGAAAGAAAATTAAGATTACTTCAGAAAAAAAATAATCTCCTTAAACAAGAAATAACAGGGGAAGACATTGCCAGGGTTGTTTCTAATTGGACGGGAATACCAATAACTCGGTTAATAGAAGAAGAAGCTAAAAAATTAGAAAAAATGGAGAACATTTTAAACCAAAGAGTAGTTGGCCAGCCAGAAGCAATTTCAGCAGTTTCTCGGGCAATTCGAAGAGCCAGAGCCGGTATTGGAGAAGAGGATCGGCCTTTAGGCGTTTTTCTCTTTTTAGGCCCTACCGGTGTAGGTAAAACTGAATTAGCCAAAGCCTTAGCCGAATTTTTATTCAATGATGAGAAAGCAATGGTTAGATTAGATATGTCTGAGTATATGGAGAGTTTTAATGTTTCTAAAATGATTGGTTCTCCGCCCGGTTATGTGGGTTATGAAGAAGGAGGGCAATTAACTGAAAAAATTAGGCGAAGGCCATATTCAGTAATCCTGCTTGATGAGATTGAAAAAGCTAATCCCGAAGTTTTTAATATTCTTCTTCAAATTTTTGAAGATGGCCGGCTTACCGATGCGAAGGGCAGAGTCGTTTCTTTTAAAAATACTATTATCATTATGACTTCAAATGTTGGTTCCCAATTTATTGAAAAAATGAAACCCCTCGGTTTTATGACTGAAGAGAGAACCGGAGAAAGAGAAAATCTGAAAGAAAAAATAACGGAAATTTTAAAAGAAACTTTTCGGCCGGAATTTCTCAATCGAATTGATGAAAGTATTATTTTTAATTATCTTGGTAAAGCCGAAATTGAAAAAATTGTGGATTTAGAATTAAAAAAGGTCAGTCAAAGATTGTTAAAAAGTAAAAATATAAAAGTGAGATTCTCGCCAAAAACAAAAGAACTCTTAATTGAAAAAGGTTTTGATGTAAATTTAGGGGCGAGGCCTTTAAAGCGGGTTATTCAAAAATTAATTCTCGACCCATTATCATTAAAGATTATTACCTTAGAAATTAAAGAAGGGGAAACAGTTAATATTGACTCTAAAGGAGACGAGATTGCTTTTTTAACTAAAAAATCTTTAGAAACCGTCAATTTAAATAAATGAGAAATATTTCTAAAATTATTGTTATTTTAATTTTAGGAGCCATGGGCGGCTTTTTATTTCAGGTTTTAATTTTACCTTTTTTAATAAAGCAGCCATTTTTTGAGAAATTTGAATTTATAAAAAATTTGAAGGAAAGACAAATAATCGTTAATCCAAAAGAAGAAATAATTATTCAGGAAAATGTTGCTTTGACTAAAGCAATTGATAAGGTTGAAAAGGCAATTATAGGAATTCAATCCAAAACTAAAAGCGGCGCGGGAGTTATCATGACCTCTGACGGTTTAGCAGTTACTTTAAATGAAATAATTCCTGCTGGAAGCAATTATGACGTTTTTGTTGATGGCGAAAAAGTCAATTTCAAGATTTTAAATAGAGATGTAAAAGAGAATTTAGCGTCCTTAAAAATAGAGAAAAGCGACTTGCTTACTTGTAAATTCGCTGATTTGGAGAAAATAAAGCTCGGCCAGCGAGTTTTTTTAAAGGGAGTAGTTTTTGAACAGGGAACTCCTAAAAAAGTGGTTAATGAGGGTATTATTAAAAGTTTTGATGAAAATACAATTCAAACTAATATTTTAGAAAAATCTTCTCTTAAAGGAGCTGGTCTTTTTAATCTTGAAGGCGAGATTTTAGGCCTCGTTGTTATCAATAATAATGGGGAAGTAAGCGCTATCCCCATTACCAAAATCCGCCTTTTCCTCAAACTCTAATCTGGGGACAGTCCCCAAGAAACACGGACTAGGAAGCCTTATAAATAAAGGAGAAAAAGCCCATTTTTCAAATTTGGTACGAATTTGATTGATTTAATAATCTTTTAAGATTCTCTCTAATTTGGCCTAATTATGTCCTAATAATGTCCTATGTTGTCCTATTTCAATCCTTAAAAATATCTTAATCTAAGGAAGTGAAAATTACAAACAGCAGTTTCAGGGTTGGCTCAAAGAAATGGGGGAGCAAAAATTAGAAAATTTAATTCCCAAATCCGATCTCGAAAATATTCAAAATCGTGCCAAATTTTAAAAATTGAGTTTTATTCTTTTATTTACAATGGTTCTCAATCGATGTTTTCCGGGGACTGTCCCCAAGAAGGTGTCCTGTGGATAAGTGGCTCTTGACGAGGCCTTTTTAATTTGAGAAAATTATAAAATATTTTATTTTTAAAAATATTTTTAAAAGTCGAAATTTCTTTAAAAGTCGAATCGATTTTTTTTATTTAATTTTAAATTATGCAAACTAAAAGAAATTTTATTCTTCTTATTATAGTTATAATTATGATCGCTTCAATGGTGGGCGGTTATTTTTTTATAGGATGGAAACCAACAACAAAACCAATTGAGGAAGAAGAAATAACTTATTCACCTCCCATTTTATTTTCAGCAGACGATTATAAAATTGAAGAAAAATTAGAAGGAAAATTTATTGTCATTGAAAAAGTTGGTTTTTCTGCCAAGGCGCCAAAGGGATGGGAAGTGAAAAAAGAAGGAGGAAAAAGTTATTACTCTCCAGCCGGCGAAGAATATTATATAACTATGCTTTCTCCTGACGCTACTACCAGTGAAAAAACTAATACTATTCTTGGTAAAGGGTGTGGTGTAAGTATTTTAGTTTTTACCAGTGATAAAAAAGAGATAGAAGAAATTAGAACTGTAATAGATTTTCTAAAAGAACATCCCGGAGCAACAACCAAAGAAGTTCTTTCAGGGGTTCCTTTAAAATTTTTTTCGTTTACTCGAGATTACACATATAAAACTCGAGAAATAAGTAACTATTCAGTATTAGAAGGGGTATTGTCAAAGAACCCACTTTTTGACCAGATTATTGGTATACAAATTCCTCTTAATGAGGATAAATTAATTGTTTTAGAAACTGGGTTTCCTCCAGGTTATAAGGAGAAATGTTTGCCCATTTGGGAGGAGTTTCTGAAAACAGTAATAATTAAATAATCTCTTAATATGAAAAACAAGGTCTTATTAGCTCTTTTATTAATTTCTTTTATTTTTCCTCTTTTAACTTTTGCTTCAAAAACTCAATGGCCTTTGAAAAAAACTGAAGTTCAAAATTTTTTCCAAATAATTCGCGAAGAACCTTTAACGATAGCCCAACAAGGACTATTTTCTGATTCTTTTCTTGATGATTCTTTAGCTAGAGAGGATGGAGCAGTGATGTTAGTAAAGCAGGCAGTTTTGGCGAAACAACTTGATTATTGGTTTAGAGAATTTCCCAAAGAGTTTTCCATTAAATTTTTGAAAACAACTTTTACCATTATTAAGTCAATTTATACAGGAGATATTTCCGGAATCATAGGATTGATTGAAAAAGAAACAGTAAAAAAAGCCAATCAATACGCCAGTAATTGGTTTGTTCAAAATGAAATAAAATTTGGAGCCGGAGAAGTAAGTTATTCTTTTAAATCCTACAAAGATAATTCAGAAATAGCCAGATTTCAATATATTATTGTTTATTTGCCTAATAGCCCAAAATCCGGAGAAATGGTGGCTGAATTTTATTCCAAAAATCCAATTGAACCACCAACAAACAAATGTCCTATTTTAGTGGGTCCTTATAGTACTAAAGATTCTCAATTTTCCACTTGTTGGCCTTATGACCGATGGCAGGATGAAAATGGCGATGGCAAAATAGAACAATTTATTCTCAGAGTGAGAGGAAAGGTGATAAAAAATAATCGGGGACTGTTTGCCTGGGATGAAAAAGAGAATCCAATTGTTGAGATAGATTTTAATAGACCGGTGCCGGAAATTGACCAAAGCGATATTCTTAAAACAGAAAAAGCAAAAGAACCCAACTTTTTTTGGGAAAAAACCAAACAATTTTTTAATTGGCTTAGAGGAAAATTACCAGGGGGTGAAGTTCTTCCCAAGATAGGAGAAGGAGAAGAAAAAGAAGAAATTGAAGTAAAAGATAAATCAACAAAAACCATTTCGTCGCGGGTTGAAGAAATAATAAATGAGCTGAAACAACTTAAACAAAAAGAGAAAGAGATGGCGATAGAGAAAGAGATGGCGAAAGAGATAGAGCCTATTGAAAGTCAAAAAGAAACTCAGAAAGAAAGTCAGAAAGAAGAAGTAGATTGGGAAGAAGTTAAGAAAGAACTGGAAAAAATGCCAGAAGAGGAAATAAAGAAAGTTGAAAAGGAAGTTAAGCAATTAAAAGAAGAAATGATTTGGTGTCAAAAAGGGAATAAAACGCCAAAAATGGATAAATTAATTTTTAACGAAATCGCTTGGATGGGTACAGAAGCCAATTCAGCTGACGAATGGATTGAATTAAAAAATATTTCAAAAGAAAGAATTAACTTAACTGGTTGGCAAATTTTAACCAAAGATGGGGGAATAAAACTCATATTAAAGGATGCTTATTTATCACCAGATAATTTTTTTCTTTTAGAGAGGACAGACGATAATTCAGTACCGATTGTTTCGGCTGACCAAATTTATACAGGCGCTTTAAAAAATACTAACGAAGCCATTTATCTTTTTAATCCAAATTGCGAGCTTCAGGATGAAATTTTAGCTAATCCCAATTGGCCAGCCGGCGATAACAGTTCTAAAAGGACAATGGAAAGAAAAAGCAATTTGGAATGGCAGACAAGCAGCAATATTAGCGGAACACCGAAAGAGAGTAATAGTTCCGGTTATTATGACTCTTCTTCAGCTGGTTCAAGCAGCGGTTCTTCCGGCGGTTCCTCTTCCTCTCAGACAATCGAGCCATCTCTTTGTTCTCTTCCAAGTTTTCCCTCTCCTGCTTATT
>Ga0210018_1000411_pt1 | contig 21611 bp, 26 predicted proteins | sample CryGeyCG2014_010_2_FD_183967 | JGI IMG/M metagenome (GOLD analysis project Ga0210018, IMG submission 183967) | Groundwater microbial communities from aquifer - Crystal Geyser CG09_land_8/20/14_0.10 (SPAdes) (version 2) | ecosystem: Environmental > Aquatic > Deep subsurface > Groundwater | place...
CGTACCCGCTTCGCGGGCGAAAAGCTTGGATTCCCGCGAGGGCGGCGCGGAAGGCCCTCCTTCGTCCTGAGCTGTGTTGAAGGACTATGGACGGGCAAAGGGGATGAGGAATCCTTCGACAAGGGCCTCGACTGAGCTTGGCCGAACGCCCTCATGACAGGTTTCCGCGCCACATCCGTCAGAAATGGACAGGCGAGCAATTAAGAATTGCCCTTGTCTTACCCTCCAAGTGCGGGTATTATAAAAACATGAACAACGAAGACCTCATCAAAAAAGCCGATATTCAGCACATAGCTGAAGAAGGTGCAAAAATATACGAGCAAGTAAAGGTTAGCTACGACCCAAAAGAACGGGGCAAGTTTTTAGCCATTGATATAGAAAGTAAGAAAGTGTATCTCGGCAATACCAGTGCTGAAGCGTTGGAGTTGGCTCGCCAAAATCACCCGGATAAAATTTTTTATGTGGTAAAGATTGGTTTTGACGTTGCCGAAACGATGGCTCGCGCATTTATTGATGAAAAATAAACTCACATGGTTAGAGGAGTATTTGTTGAAAACATACCTTTCGTTCGTGTCATTGTAGGTTGGGGGCAATCGGTACAGGCCCCTTTTGTAGTTTTGGATACCGGTTTTACGGGAGATGTTCAAGTAACGCCGAGAATGGCAAGGGAGTTGGGACTTCAGGTGGTCGGCGTTACCAAATCAAGAATTGCGAACGGTCAGGTTGTTGATGTTCCCACCGCCCTTGCTCTCGCGTCAATGGAGGGCGCGGTCAATTACATACAAGTTCTTATTTCTGAAAGCATGCCGCTTGCCGGTATCAGTTTTCTTTCTAAATTCGGTTACAAGGCCGTAGTTGATTGCAAATACAGAACGGTTACTTTGGACAAACCAATTATTGCGTAATTATTTTATATGACCGCGTGTTTGACGCCTATGGTAAGATAAAGTGGTAAGGTCAAAGGTCATACGAAAAACTTTTTTGTCCATGCCAAAAATAACCATCTACACCACCCCCGCGTGCGTCTACTGCAAGATGGCGAAGGCGTTCTTTGATCAGCACAAGGTTGTTTATGAGGAGCGGGACGTGGTCGCCGACATGCAGGCGCGCGAGGAGATGATTACAAAGTCCGGCCAGCTCGGTGTGCCGGTGATTGATGTGGGGGGGACCATTGTGGTCGGGTTTGACAAGGGGAAGCTTACGGAGCTCATCCATGCCCTCCGCTAAGGGAACCCCACGTATAGGTAAAAAAGGCCCGCATTGGTTGCAGGCCTTTTTATTACTGTTCTCGTTTTTCCACTCGTTGTGGAAATTCACCGGTGATGATCCTGAATAGGAGCATAGTGGGGAACCCTATGACAATGACCATCACCTTGAAAATATTCCACAGGAGCGTAAGAGGCCACAGGAGCGACCTCCCCAAGATTTTCCAAAAATGCTCAATCTCCGGTTCCAGCGTGCCGTAGCGGATAAGCGCGATGGTGACACCGATGATGTAGATGAGAGGAATCGTTTCCCAATGTTGCATGGCACTCCCCCTTAATTGTGTGTGGTTGATGCTGGTTTTGAGTTTATCAGCTTTTCCTGTGTTTGTCAATTTCGGCGCAGAGGGGAATGGTTAGAGTGGAATGTGATGAGGATCGTCGCCCATCTCGATTGTTAGTCATAAATTGTCAGTCAATAAGATATCCACAGCGGTGGCGGGGCCGCGCCTATAGCGTTCCGTCGCGTCGGTTAATCCACAGCCCCGGGGCAAACGAGAAGTGTATAATGAAAGCATGAACAAAAATCTTCTGATGGCGGTCGCAGTGGCGGTCGTGCTCGTCGCGGCGGGGTACTGGTACTGGAGTACGTACCTGGCGCTCACGCCTGAAGAGAAGGCGTTGCAAGGCGCCGGGGATGCGGCGCAAGCCATCACCGAGAGCGCGACGCAGGGCGTGCTCCCCTCGCTTGACGTTGGCGCGAACCCGTTGGGTAATGCGCCGGACGTGAACCCCGCCGCAAAGGCGAATCCGTTCTCCGGTATCAAGACCAACCCGTTCCAATAAATAAAATTAAATTTTCATTGCCATGAGAAACAAATACCTTTTGAGTGCGCTTATCTTGAGTATCAGTATTGGCGCCGCAGCATTCATCGTTGCCGACGGCGTCTCCGCACAAGCGCCAGTGGTCAATCCCAGTGTGGCGAACATTCAATACCCGGTTGCCGAATTGGGCAACTGCGGGAGCGAAGCGGAATGTAAAACCTATTGCGACGACGTGGCACACCTCTCAGCGTGCCTTGCCTTTGCGGAGAAGAACGGACTTATGTCGCAAGGAGAACTTCAGATGGCGAAAAAGTTTGCGAAGGTGGGCGGCAAGGGTCCGGGCGGCTGCACCGGCAGGGAAAGCTGCAACCGCTACTGCGACGACGTGTCGCACATAGACGAGTGTATTTCATTCGCGGAACAGAACGGCATGATATCAGGGAACGAGCTCGCGGAGGCCAGGAAAGTCCAGGCGGCTATCGCAAAGGGCATAAAGCCGCCGGCGTGCGGCGGGAAGCAGGCATGCAACCAGTACTGCAGTGAAGCGTCTCACATGGAGGAGTGTATTACGTTCGGCCGGGCGGCGGGCTTGATGAGCGAGCAGGAACTCCAGGATTCTCAAAAAATGCTTGTGGCAATAAAGAAAGGTGTGAAGCCGCCGGCGTGCATGGGTAAGGAAGAGTGCGATGCGTATTGCAGTGAATCGTCGCACATGGAGGAGTGTATGACGTTCGCGGCCGCGGCCGGTTTCATGAGCGAACAGGAAGCGCAGGATTCGCAGAAGATGCTCGCGGCGGTAAAGAAAGGTGTGAAGCCGCCGGCGTGCAGGGGCAGGGAGGAGTGTGATAAATACTGCGCCGAAGAGGGCCACATGGATGAGTGTGTGACGTTTGCGGAGGCCGCCGGCTTCATGAAGCCAGAGGAGGCCGCCATGGCGCGGAAGACGGGCGGCAAGGGTCCCGGCGGTTGCACGAACAAGGAAACGTGCGATGCGTTTTGCAACAATCCCGATAATCAGGAGACCTGCTTCAACTTCGGCAGGGACAACGGGATGATACCGCCGGAGGAGCTCAAGAAGATGGAGGAGGGGAAACAGCAGTTCTCACAGTCCATAAACCAGGCGCCGCCCCAGGTGATAGAGTGCATCTCGGGCCTAGTGGGAGCGGATCGTTTGGAGAAGTTCAAGAGCGGTGCGGTGATGCCGTCGCGGGACATTGGTGATAAGATCGGCGGGTGCTTCCGGCAGGTGATGAGTCAGGGGGGTCCAGGCGGCCCAGGTGAGGGCGGGATGGTACCGCCGGCTGGGCAGACCGGTCCCGGCGGATGCAAGACTGCCGAAGAATGCCAGTCCTATTGCACCTCGAACCCTGACGCGTGCAAGAATCTCGCGCCCGTGGGATCTGGTGGAGCGGGGCAGTTCCAGCCGGGACCGGGAGCTGTGAACCCCGGCGGGCAGATGACGCCGCAACAGGCAGGCCCCGGCGGGTGTAAGACGCCGGAGGAGTGCCAGTCGTACTGCATGTCCAATCCGGAGGCGTGCAAGAATCTCGCGCCCGGGGGGCCGGGCGGAGCGGGGACAGGAGTTCCTGGGCAACCTATGGGGCCCGGAGTGCCTGGCAAGCCGGGTATGCCGGATGGACAAATGCAACCGCCTCCGATGCAGCCAGGTGCTCCAGGAGGAGGAATGGCGCCACCCAGTGGTATGATGCCGCAGGAAGGCGGAATGATGCCGCCGTCGGGGAGCGGTCCTATACCACCGCAGCAGCCCCAACAGCAACCCCAGCAGTTCCAGCAACCGCCTTCCTCGCCTCCTCCTGAAGGAGGAACACCTCCGCCGCCTTCGGCGGGAGGTTCGCTCTTCAAGACCATCAAGTCATTCCTCGGTCTGTGAGCATAAAACGGCAGAAAAGCCCAGAACCTGCCCAACTTATTAGCCACCGCAATCGCTCGTTAATCTGACTGACTGGCAGGTTAATAATTATTAACCATGCAGCATATTGGGAGTGGTATAATTAAAAGATAATGGAGAATAAAACAATAGGTCCTTCGGCTGAGATCAGGACTCACAGTCCTTTGATTGAGTTTAGAGCGAGCCAATCGTCAGAAAGGGAAGTGCTCTCCAGTGCGTTTGAGGAACGGAAGAGGGAACTGCAGAGATCAAAAAATATATGGCGAAATTGGTTCCTCGCGAACATCGTCCTTCTTTTCTGCGTAGCGCTCTTCATGTTTTTTGAATTGTCCGCGACCGCGGGGTTCACCGCGGTGCTGTGGCTTGAGCTCGCCTTAGTCCTTCCGCTCGTCTATTCCGCTATCTTCTTTCACGCCCAGCACAATAGGGATCGGGAGTACCTGGAGGAATACTCGTTCAAATCAGTCGTGGCGCGATCCCTTGATGCATATCGGACGCTGCTGAAGGAGGAGGTGGGCCCGGGACGCGCGGAAGAGCGGAAGAAACTTTTGGATTTTCTCGTTGACGCGGTGAAGAAACTCTACACGTCCCCGCGCGCGATAATCTCAAAGCACCCCGTGAAGAGCGAGGAAGACGTGAAGGTGGGGATGGTGGAAAAGTTCGGCGACATTTTCAAGAAATTCATCCCCAAGATTTAAGGCGAAGCGCCGACATTGCATGTCCCATGTGGACATCGGATGTCACAGCATTGATCCCTCGGTGCTACCGTCCCCGACATCCGATGTCCTAGCATAGAAGGAGGGATAAACCCCAACTAAAAGCCGTTTGACTTCCAAGCCGGGGCGACCCACTCGCGCGGCGTTATCATCGAAGAGAGTTTGGAAACCAAAGCGAATCCGGTGACGAAGAAGTAAAGATGGTGCTTTAATTGATTAAAGCACCTTTCCCCACGCGCAATACCGAGGCGCTACAGTTAACTGTAGCGCCCTCTCACGCGCCGCGTTTTTGAGGTAGAATGGGGGTATGAATTTTATATGCTACAGCTTCTGGCCGATGGTGAAGGTTCGGCTCATATACTGGTGGTGGATCGTGAAGTACCGCGGGGAAAAAAATATCCCGAAGGAGTTGCTTTTTGGAAAGATGGCCGAGAGCATGTCCAGCCTAGTAGAAAATTTAGAGGCAGCGCGCAAGGCAATGTCGCCGGATGCGGATCAGGAAGAAACAAAAACTTTGATTGATATCATGCGAAAGGCAGACTCTCTTAAGGAAGAGGTGGAAGAAGTGAAGCGTGATTCTCTTAGATCTCGCACGAGCGAATGATACGAAGAATATGCCGAACGCACGAAAGGAAATAAAAATCGGCGGGTTTATAAAATTACTTTTAAAGTTTTGGCCGCGCGTGGCCATAGTACTTTTAGCGCGCCAACAGGGGATTAAGGATTCTCCTTTTGGTCAGCTCCATGATATTTTTTCGGGCGTGGAGCGTGTTGATATCGTTCCGTATCAACCCGGGAGCCGCGGCTTTGCGATTATCCTTGACCGACACACCGCGCTCTATTTCAACCAGAACGGCGACCACTTTGCGTACGATGGATTTGAAGTAGGGGAATACGGTGGAGGTGACGTTACGATTTTTGATAATTTGCCGCGGTAGCAGTCAGTTTATTACTCTTCTCCAATTCGCGCGAATTGGCGAATGAGAGATTGGGGTGTGGTATGATAGATTTGTGATATTTGCGGGGAGCGCGATTGCGAAAATATGAAACGCTGGTCTATTGTTTTCAAGGTATTGGGGAATGTGAACCGATTGAAGATCGTAAAGCTTCTCTCGGGCGGGGAGAAAAGGAATGTTTCTGAGATCGGGCGTACGCTCGCGATTTCCCAGAAAGCCACCTCTAAGTATCTCATTCAGTTGCATAACCTTGTGGTGCTGGATAGTGAAGGAAAGGATGGTCACGTTTTTTACTTTTTAAATCAACACGACATGCCTAAAGATTTCCGGCGGGTGATAGGCCTTTTGTAAGAGACGGAACAATTCGCGCGAATTGGAGAATGGTGGAATAGTAACCGCGTGGAGCATGGGCGGCGTGCGTACGGAGGGTGTAAAATAGTAGGACAGGAATGAGAAAAGTTGGCGCGCAGGATGAGGTGGTATTGGTGGGCGTGCTGAAACGCAAGCGTGATTTAGCTATCCTCCTTCATGAACATTGGTACCGCATGCCGATCTCCCGTGCACCGCGGCGCGCGTTTTGTTATCTCGCATTTTACCAACCCGCGCTCTTTGGTCGGCAGGGGAAATGCATTCGGTACTATGCGCGCGTGGTTCGTTCGCGCGTACGGACGCGGCGCGACCTGCTGCCGGATGAGGCGGCCCATCCGGACGCGGGTGAGAAGTACAGGCAGATTTATGTGGGTCGCATCCGGCAACTCCCACGGCCAATTAAAAATGTGCCGCCGCGGCGCGTTTCGTTTGGTTTTACCACGCGTGGTCGTTTATTGACCGCGAGAACGATCCTTAAGCTCTACCTGGTTGCGCCGACCGAGCAGATAGTGGCACGGGCGCTTACGCGGTGCGGCATCCCCGCGTTTCCGCAATACCATATTTCCGGCGGCAAAAAACGATACTGTCTTGATTTCGCGATACCGTGCGTGCGGGGGTTCGTAGCGGTTGAATGTGATAATGCGAAAGCGCACGCCGGGGTGCGCCAGCGCAGACGCGATAGGAAGAAAGATGCTTTTGTGCGGAGGCAAGGGTGGGTGGTGGTTCGACTCACGGAACGGGCGATCGTCGCTGATATCCAAAGTTGCATTTCGGCCGTGCGTCACGCGACGAGAACGCTCGGCGGGGTCACGCTTTTCCCCACGGGCTAATTCGCCTGCCAGCTAGCCCCTGCCATGCCTGTCCGGCCCGCTTCGCGCTCCGTCGCTGAAGCTATGGCGCGTAAGCGACCAGAGCTTCTCACCTCGTCTCCGACGACGAGTCGGAGCGGGCAGCGAGGCGAGCAGGCAGGTCCGGCGGGATTTGACAAAATCTCGTTTCTCTGATACCATTGAAAAATAAGATCAAACAACTAAGAAACGAGGTCGGGTTTCTAGACAAAAAAACAATCATATGAACGGAACTATCAAAACTCTTAAGGAGCAGGGGTTCGGATTCATTTCTCGCGAAGGCGAGACAAGGGATCTGTTCTTCCACTCTAAGGAATTGAAAGGCGTGACGTTTGACGAGTTGAAGGTTGGCGATAATGTCACCTTTGAAGTTATTGAAACCGAAAAGGGTCCCGCCGCCACGAACGTATCGCGCGCCTAAGCGCTGCGAAGAAAGAACCGCCCTCCCGGGTAACAGTGAGGGCGGTTCTTGTGTTCCCTAATTTCTCTCTAACTTTCCACTCTCCAATTCGCGCGCCTGCCCGCTTCCATCCTGAGTTTGCCGAAGGACTCTGGCGGGAATTGTAGAATAGTTTATTTTCCATCCATCCCACCATTTTTTCATTTTTAGCTCTCCCATCATCACCAGGGTGCTACAGTTAACTGTAGCACCCTGCCGCGCGCCGCGTTTTGAGGTAGAATAAAAGCGTGAATACGAGTCTCGCGACCACGACGGCATACGACAAAATCGCACCACGCTATAGTATGGTGCACTTCCAGCCCTTTTGGGTTAAAGAGTTCAATTTTTTTAAACGCGCCGTACCAGGGAGAAAGATAGTGGACATTGGTTGTGGGGCCGGACGGGATGCGACGGTGTTTGTAAAACATAAATTCGATTATCTCGGCATCGACGGCTCAAAGGGAATGCTCAAGGTGGCGCGGAGACGCGTGAAGCAAGGGAAGTTCCGATACATGGATTTCTACAAACTACACTTTCCCATCCGCTCTTTTGACGGCTTTTGGGCGGCGGCATCGTTGCTTCACGTCCCCAAGAACAAGATTGTGCGCGTACTGAAGGGGATGGGGAAAATATTAAAGTCCGAAGGGGTGGGATTCATTTCGGTCAAGGAAAAGAAGAAGACCAGCGAGGCGCTTCTGCCATACCCGCGCAATCCCGGCACCTACCGCTACTGGTCGTTCTGTACCAAAACAGAGTTCGCACGCGCATTAAGGAAAAGTGGTTTCCGGGTGATCAGATTCATGAAGCATCTTGAGCCGGAAGTGAATGGGTCAAAAACAACGTGGCTTTGTTTTTTCGTCAAAAACAGGTTAGCGTAAACGGAATTATGAAAGATGTGTGAAAACCCCGCCCTGAGCGCGGTTTTTTGTTTTGCAGAGGCGCGTACTATATAATAGAGATGATGCACATCGCATTCTTTGAGGTGGAAGGGTGGGAGGAGCCGCTCGCGCGGGCGGCGTTTCACGATGCGGAATTATCGTTCAATAAAAACAAGATCGATGAACTTGCGCTCCCCGAAACGAACAACGCGGAAGTTATCTCCATCTTCGTGAATTCGCGCCTCACGCCGGCGGTGCTCGCCCAGTTTCCCAAGCTCAAGTTCATCACGACCCGCTCCACCGGCTTTGATCATGTTGACCTCGCCGAGTGCGCGAAGCGGGGGATCCGGGTTGCCTACGTGCCCGGCTACGGAGACAACACGGTGGCGGAATTTGCTTTCGGCCTCATCCTGAACCTCACGCGTAAGATGTACCGCGCCATTGACCAGGTGAAAGAGATTGAGTCGTTCTCGCTCCATGACCTCCGCGGGATGGACCTCAAGGGAAAGACCATCGGTATTGTCGGCACCGGCCGCATCGGGAAAGAGATGGTGAAGATCGCGAAAGGATTCGGCATGAATGTAGTCGCCTATGACCCGTTCCCGAACGAGGCCTATGCGAAGGAGATGCGATATCGCTACCTGCCCTTAGAAGAGCTTTTAAAGACCTCCGACATCATTTCAATCCACACACCCTACACGAGGGAAACCCACCACCTCCTGAACTGCGAGAACATCAAGCTCATAAAGAAGGGCGCCTACCTCGTGAACACCGCTCGCGGCGGCATCGTGGAGACCGACGCGTTGATAGCGGCGCTCGCGGACGGGACACTGGCCGGCCTCGGCGTTGATGTATTGGAAGAAGAGGGCCCCACGAAGGATGAGATGCAGTTCTTCCGGAGCGGGAACGCGCACGTGGAGGAGCTGCGCACGATGCTGGAAAATCACATGCTGATGAAAATGCCGAACGTCCTCATCACACCGCACAACGCGTTCAACTCGCAGGAGGCGCTGGAGCGCATCTTCAACACCACAGTGGAGAACATCAAGGGATTTGCGAGCGGAAAACCCGTGAACCTCGTACCTCAATAAATGCCGAGGTTGCCTGATTAAACAATTCGCGCGCCTGCCCGCCAGTAGCCAGGCGAAGGCGGGAATTGTTGAATAGGACAAGGTTATTAACCAAGAAACCCATTCGACAAACTCAGGGTAAGCCCGTGCCTGCCAGAACTGTCCCCTCACTGGCTAATTTTCGTGCGAATTAGCCTAAGGGTGCTACAGTTAACTGTAGCACCCGGCCACCCGCGCCATTCTCTCCATTCTCTAATTCGCGCGCCTGCCCGCTTATTGTGGGAATGGTAGAATAGTTCCCCACGCGGCGTTTTGAGGTAGAATAAACCCATGACCGCCTGCCCCGAATCAACCCTTCGACGAGCTCAGTGCAAGCCCTTCTACTTCGCTTGGGACAAGCGCTCAATAGCCGATAGGCGCGATACAAGATATAAGATCAACGAAACCCAATGAGAATCGAAGCCATAGCGGTGCGCGAGATCGCGGACTCGCGCGGGGAGCCGACGATAGAGGTCATAGTAGTGAGCGACGCCGGAAAAGAATTCTCCGCATCCATTCCCTCGGGCAAGAGTCGCGGCTCGCGCGAGGCGTACGTGGCGGACCCCGCCGCGGCGGCGCAGTCCGCTGCAAAAATAGAACAGGCCATCCGCGACAAGGATTTCACTTCTGTTGGCGCGCTCGACCGGTTTCTCATTGAATTGGACGGCACGCCGGATAAATCCGCGCTCGGCGGCAACGTTCTCCTCGGCGTCTCCATCGCCTTCGCTCGGGCACTAGCCGGCGCCGAAGGGCGCGAACTGTGGCTTCACCTCCGGGGTGAGTTTTTCGCGAACTCCGCCAGTGACGCGCTCCAGGCCATTTTCTCCAACCTCGTGAACGGCGGCGCCCACGCCGCAAATAACCTCAATATCCAGGAGTACCTCGTCGTGGTTACGCCAGCGCCGTCGGTGCGGGAAAGCGTGGCAAAACTCACCGCTTTTTACCACGACTTGGGCGGCTGGCTCCAGCAATCGCGCGATCTCTCCGCCATACGTTTGGGGGACGAAGGCGGCTACTCCATTGATTTTAAAGATAACTTTGAACCGCTCGCCGTACTGGGGAATCGCATCCGCGCCGCGCATTTGGAAAATGAGTTTGCGCTCGGCATTGACGCCGCCGCGTCAGGTTTCTTCAAAAACGGTTCTTACACATTTGAAGGCAAAGGTTTTTCGAGTGACGAGCTCAAAGCGATATACCTGAACTATGCCGCGCGCGAGCCGCTCCTTATGTCCATTGAGGACCCGTTCGCGGAGCATGAGGGGAAAATGTTTGCGGCGCTCACAAAAGAAATGCCGGGGAAACTCATTGTGGGGGATGATCTCACCGTCACGAACCCCGCACTCGTGGAGCAGTACGCGGGGGAAGGCGCGGTGAACGCGGTCATCATTAAACCGAACCAGGCGGGCACCGTCACTGAAACGTGTGAAGCCGTTCACGCGGCTCGGAAACACGGCGCGGCGGTCATCGTATCCCACCGCTCCGGTGAAACCGATGACCTGTTCATCATCCACCTCGCGCGGGCGTGCGGCGCTGACGGCGTGAAAATCGGCGCACCGGTTTCCCATCGCCTCCCGAAGTTCAACGAACTCACGCGCGTCTACCCGTAGTGCAATTGTGCTAATATAATTCACATGGAAAACCTCATACCGACCAGAATGTTTTTTACGAAGGGTGTGGGACGCCACAAGGAGCAGCTCCAATCATTCGAGATGGCGCTCCGCGACGCCGGCATCGCGGAATACAACCTTGTGCACGTGAGCTCCATCTTCCCACCCAACTGCAAGCGCGTTACTAAGGAAGAGGGAAAAAAATTCCTCGCACCGGGACAGGTGATGTTTTGCGTGATGGCGCGAAATGCCACGAACGAGCCCAACCGTCTCGTGGCGGCCTCCATCGGCCTCGCACAGCCCGCCGATGCCTCCCAATATGGGTACCTCTCTGAACACTACTCCTACGGTGAGACGGAAGGGAAGGCAGGGGAGTACGCGGAGGACCTCGCCGCCACGATGCTCGTTTTTGGGAACGAGCAGGCACCCCCAGCTCCCTAATGACGGCTACAAAATACGAATTTAGTACGAATATACGAAAAACAGCACTGATATTTAGCGGCATTTCGTATATTCGTAAGCTTTTCGTATTTCGTAGCATTTTGGGTTGACATTGCAACCATTTTGTTCATTTCTCATGACTTGTCCACAGGTGCGGGGCTTTCCTTTTTGCGCTATGGTGGTCGGGCATGAATACCAGAAAAATTTCCCGCGCTTCACAGAGCCGTCGTTCACTGTCACGCGGTGCCGCGAAGCACGCCCGCCTATCAGACAAGCAAGCGCTCCCTTTGAAACGTTTGTTTACCGACGGGGAAACGCATCCCTTTGACGAGATCACCTGGATCACGCGCGATGCGGTCGTGGGGAGCGGTGAAAAGAAAGTGTTTGAGCAAAAAGGCGTTGAATCGCCTGATTTCTGGTCGGAGAATGCCATCAACATCACCGCGGCAAAATATTTCCGCGGCAAACTCGGCTCGCCCGAGCGCGAGAAGAGCGTGCGGCAGATGATTGTGCGCGTCACGAAGGAACTCCGTCGCTGGGGCGAGGAACACGGTTACTTCACCGGTCCTGCACAGGCGCAAATTTTCGAGGACGAGCTCACCCACCTTCTCGTATACCAAAAAGGTTCATTCAACAGCCCGGTGTGGTTCAACGTCGGCGTGAAAGAAAAACCGCAGTGTTCCGCGTGCTTCATCCTCTCTGTGGAGGACTCCATGATTTCTATTTTAGATTGGATAAAAACGGAGGGAATCATCTTTAAGGGTGGCTCGGGATCCGGCGTGAACCTTTCTCCGCTCCGTTCGAAATTCGAAACGCTCTCGACCGGCGGGCTCGCCTCGGGGCCGGTATCCTTTATGCGCGGCGCCGACTCCGTCGCGGGGATGATCAAATCAGGCGGCACCACGCGGCGCGCGGCAAAGATGGTGGTGATGAACATTGATCACCCCGATATCCTGGAATTCATCCGTTGCAAAGCGGAAGAAGAGAAAAAGGTGCGCGCGCTCGCCGCGGCGGGTTATAACATGGCGGACCTGAACCACGAGGCATGGAACTCCATTCAATTCCAAAACGCTAATAACTCTGTCCGCATCACCGACGACTTCATGCGTGCTGTGGAAGAGAACGGCGAGTGGCGCACCAGGTTTACCACCACGGGGAAACCCGCCACCACCTACCGCGCCCGCGAACTCTTGAACGAAATTGCCCAGGCGGCGTGGGAATCCGGCGACCCGGGCGTGCAGTTTGACACCACCATCAACCGGTGGCACACCTGCCCGAACTCCGGCCGCATCAACGCCTCCAACCCCTGTTCGGAATACATGCACCTGGACGACTCCGCGTGCAACCTCGCCTCTATCAATCTCATGAGATTTATACAGGAGGACGGTACTTTTATGGTGCCCGAATTCATACACGCGGTGGATATTTTCATCCTCGCCCAGGAGATCATCGTGGGTAGTTCGAGCTACCCCACACAAAAAATCACGGAAAATGCACATAAATTCAGGGAGTTGGGACTCGGATTTGCGAATCTTGGGGCGCTCCTTATGGCCAAGGGCATCCCCTATGACTCGGAGGAGGGAAGAGCGTGGGGTGCCGCAATAGCCTCACTCCTCTCGGGGGAGGCCTACCGTTTCTCGGCTATCATTGCGGAGCGCATGGGTCCTTTTGAAGGATTTGCGGCGAACCGCGAACCGATGCTCCAGGTCATTAAAAATCACGGACTTATCGCGCGCGCCATTCCCGTCTCACTCCTCGGGGATTCCGCGCTCGGGAACGTTTCCCAACAAGTGTGGGAGAACACGGTGGCTCTGGGTGCGGCACACGGCTTCCGCAACTCGCAGGTAACTGTCCTTGCGCCCACCGGCACCATCTCCTTCATGATGGACTGCGACACCACCGGCATTGAACCCGACTTCTCGCTCGTGAAGATGAAACAGCTTGTGGGCGGCGGTTGGATGAGGATCGTGAATGGGAGCGTTCCTGCGGCGCTCGAACACATCGGCTACCACGGGAAGGAAAAAGAGGAAATACTTGCGTGGATCTCCGAACACGGCACCGCCGAAGGCGCGCCGCACCTTGCCGTTGAGCACCTTGCCGTTTTTGACTGTGCGGTGAAACCTAAGGAGGGGACCCGCTCCATCCCGTGGCAGGGGCACGTGAAGATGGTGGCCGCGGCGCAGTCGTTCATCTCGGGGGCTATCTCCAAGACCTTCAACATGTCCCACGAAACCACAAAGGAGGAGATCGCGGAAGCATACCTCATGGCGTGGAAACTCGGCATCAAGGCATTCGCGGTTTACCGCGATGGTTCCAAGGCGGCCCAGCCGCTGAATACCTCCGCATCTGAAAAGAAACCCATCGGTGTCCCGGAGCGGGCGCTCGTAGGCGGCACCACCGCGCGGCGGCGTCTCCCCGCCACGCGCCTCTCCGAGACCCATAAGTTCTCCGTTGCGGGTCACGAGGGATACCTCACCTACAGCATGTACCAATCGGACCACACGCTCTCCGAGATCTTCATCCGTATCGCAAAGCAGGGGAGCACGCTCTCCGGCCTCTTGGACGCGTTTGCCATCTCGGTCTCCATGGCGCTCCAGTATGGCGTGCCGTTCAAAGAACTCGCCCAGAAATTTATCTACAGCCGCTTTGAGCCAGCTGGTTTCACCGAGAACCCCAATATCAGGATCGCGACGAGCATTTTGGACTACATCTTCCGCTACCTTGCCCTCCGCTTTCTCCCCGCGGAAGATCTCATTGATTTTGGCATGACCCCGGTGCTTGGGGAAGGTGTAAGATCGGCCGAACACCGCATCGAAGAACCGATGAAAGCGGCGGTGACCGCTCCTGTGCCCGCAGCAGATAAGGCGGCACCGAGATTTAACGGGAATGGTATCGTGACGGGGGAAACGGCATGCCGCAAGTGCGGCGGAATGATGGTGCGCACCGGCTCCTGCCTCACCTGCCTCCAGTGCGGTGACTCCTCGGGGGGGTGCTCATAATTTATCAACGATGACTGATAACTATGACGATGACCAGGAACGCCTGTCATCATTATTATAGTTATAGTCGTCATTTATCATCGTCATTGTCATAGTTTCTTATGCTCTTAGTGTTCACCGGCGATGGTAAGGGTAAGACCACGGCGGCAATCGGGCATGGGATACGCGCGCTCGGGCAAGGGAAGCGTGTTTTTATGATCCAGTTCATTAAGAGCCGCAGCTACCAGAGCGGCGAGGATATAATATTATCCCGTCTTGGAAAACGGTTTGTATTCAAAAAAGGAGGAAGGGGATTCGTGGGCATTTTGGGAGATATGCTCCCGAGACAAGTGCACCGCGCGGCGGCGCTGAAAACTTTAGCGGAAGGGGAGCGCGCCCTCCGTTCAAAAAAATACGACCTTGTCATCCTGGACGAAATAAACGTGGCGCTCACCCTGAAACTCATCCCGAAGGCGCGCGTCCTGAAGCTCATGCGCACGGTGCCGGAGGGCGTGGACCTTGTTCTCACCGGCCGCGGGGCGCCGCGCGAGATGGAGGTGCGGGCGGACCTCGTCACCCGCTGTGAGGATGTGAAACATCCCTACCATTGGGGCGCAAAAGCGAGAAAGGGGATAGAATATTAACACGACTGGCAACGAACGACTGACAACCTGCGACTAACCACTTATGACAAACAGCGAATGGCTGATAGCTGACGATAACTACTTTCTTATTCGCGCGAATAAGAAAGTAGCAGTCAACGGTGTAACAAAAGTCGGTCGAGCAACTCCGACAATCCCATGAAAGTAATCAGCTGACAACTAATATCCAACCCTAACTTTTATGCACGTGCTCATCATCGGTGCCGGTGAAATAGGAAGCGCGCTCACACACGTTTTGAAAAAGAAGCGTAACGTTCACATTGAACTTGAACAGTGGGATAAAAACCCGGATCGCGTAAGGAGACAGCGACCGCTCAAAGCGGCGGTGCCCGCGGCCGGTCTTGTGTTCCTCTGCGTGCCGTCGTGGGCAGTGCGGGACGCGCTAAAAAAAATCAAGCGTTTTCTCTGCAAGGACACCGTAGTGGTCTCTTTCGCGAAAGGCGTTTCAAAGAGCGGACGCGCTATGGATGAGCTTTTAAAACGAGAACTTCCTAAACAACAGCCCTTTGCGCTCGTTTCCGGCCCTATGCTCGCCGAGGAACTTATGAAAGACCGCCGCGGCGCCGGAATGTGCGCGGCCTCGCCGCGGAGCGCGTTCACCCGCCTCAAGAATGTTTTCCGGGGCACCGCCCTCTCCCTCCGCTACACTCCTAAACTTCACGCACTGGCGCTCGCCGGGGTTTTAAAGAACGTCTATGCGCTCGCGCTCGGTATCGCGGATGGCCTGAACCAAGGCGCAAACGGGAAGGGTGACCTCGCCGCACAGGCGGTGGAGGAAATGGGAGGTATTTTAGCGCTCCTTGCGAAGGGCAGAGGACTTGCGTGGAGTGCCGCAGGCCTCGGGGATCTCCTCGCCACCGGGTACAGTAAATATTCCCGGAACCGCCTCGCGGGGGAGAACCTTGCGAAGGGGAAGGGGATTGACCGGGGGAGCGAAGGGGTTGCATCCCTCGCACCGCTTTTTCGGCTTCTCGGAGCGCGCGCCGCGCGGTTTCCCCTGCTCACTCAATTGAAGAAAATAGTATTGCTCAAAAAATCGCCGAAGGATATTTTCTAACCCACGCACCAGTCCCGCTAAGCGGGACGGTGCGGGGTTCCCTGCCTGCGCAGGCAGGCCTGCCCGCCGGCAGGCAGGCGCTCCACAGAACCCTGAATGGAAAGAAACCACGTGTGATTAGCCTGTGGAGCTTCACTTTTAATTTTGGAAGGGGAGTGGTAAAATGATGCTATCAATGAAGCTTCTCGCGCTCACACTCATTCTCTCCGCGTCTCTTGCCGCTCTTCCTGCCGCCGCTCACGCACAGGAGCTTCCGTCGGCAGAAGGGATTCCAAGGGTGCTTTCCAATCCCTTAGGGTTTATTCAGGAAAAACTCGGTATTAATCTTGAGCGCATTTTTCCCGGATTTACGGGCGAGATGGTTGCCCCGGAACAGATCGCCGGCGGCGCCTCCGGCATCTGGGGCTCCGTGAAGGCGTGGACGCAGGAGCACCTCGGTATTGACCTCACCCACCTCCTCCGCGGCATCATTGACCTCGTGGTGTGGATCTTTGAATTCGCTATCAAACTGTTCAAGTCGGTGCTGGAATTACTTTAGTAATAAAAACAAGACCGTTTTACGAAAGGTATGTTCCTGTTGTAAAACGTGTAAAACGGCCGCTACCTTTTACGCTCATATCCATATGACGTAAAAGGGTTAATGTGCGACGGATATAGTAGGACAAAATAGCCCTAAAACCCCGCTCCCCTAGCAGCTTTATAGGCCTTCGCAGAGACCTCTTTAAAACGCATTTCCGCGGGCCTCAGAGCAGTCCCCGAGGTTTTCTACCATAGGCATGAGAACCCCTCTTATAGCTCAATTTAGGGGCGAAAATAGGCCTCCAGGGCTGACCCCTCCCCTACCTACTAAGTTGTTGGGGGAGCTTTTTTAGGTGCGCTGATATTATCGGTTTTGGCACCTTCTTCATATTGGTATCACTTGGTATCACTGGTATTATTTACCCATACGCTTAGACGCTGGCGAATTTATTCGGATGTTATCAGTTGTAAGTCATCAGTTATTAGTTATCCATTATGTTCTACAAAACCGTTGAGGAATTTAAGAAACTTGCGGGCTATGAGATAGACGGATTCTGGTACCCCCGCGTCACTAAGATCATTGAGATAAAGTCCAAGCCTGCCCTCTACCATTTCTATGGTCGGATGGAAAACTTTGCGGCGGCGGAGCAAGTGAAACGGCAATCCGCCTCCGAGGGAACCCTTATCCACGAGACCGTGGAGAAGATTTTGACCGGCGGGCAGCCGTCTGTTCCGCCACAAATTGAGCCGTCCGTCAAAGCATTCCTGGAGTTCCTTTTAAAGAACCACATCAGCGTGGACCCTGCCTATGTGGAACACCGCCTGGTGAACTACGAGCACCGGTACGCCGGGACGCTGGACGCCGTCGCGATGATCGGCGGGCGCCTCGGCATCTTGGACATCAAAACCTCGCAGGAAATTTACCGCGACTACAATCTCCAGACCGCGGCGTACCTCGCGGCGATGAAAGATGCGGTGAAAGGTCTGGAAACACGCTGGATACTGCGCATTGACCAGAGCCGCTCATGCCTCCACTGCGGGGCGCTCCTCCGCAGTAAGGGCGGGCGCGAACAAATAAAAACGCAGTGGGGTAACCCGTTCATGCAGGCGTGCACCCACGAGTGGGGTCCTATGGAGGGGCGCATTGAACTGAAGGAATTCCCCTACTGGCAGGAGGACTTTGACGCGTTCCTTGGCGCGAAAAAATTGTGGGAGTGGGAGAACGTTGATTGGCTAAAACAAGTAGGATACTTATAGTGGGTAGATAGATAGTAGGTAGGTAGATAGAAGCGAAGCCGCCTTGCGAGGCGGCTTTTGCTACTCCCCCCTACCCTCCTCACTTTTTTCTTCACGCCTGCCTCCTTTAGAAACCGTTCTAGGAGCCACGAGCTTGACTGCATCTTCCCTCCCCTGCCGATGTTGAACACCATCCTGCAGCCGATCTTCTCACAGAGCGGCACCTCGGGGATGTTCGTGCAGGTGCGATCGCCGCCGTTTGCAAACACATGGGGCCGGAGCCGCGCGAGCACCTCGCAGACACTCATATCCTTCGTGCGCTTGGGATGGTGTGTGAGAACCACTTTATCCACCCACCGGATTGATTCAATGAGCTCCTTCCGTTCCGCCTGCGGCATGAACACATACCCCCGCTTGTAGCGGAGCCAGTTATCGTTGTTCAGGATGACCACGAGCCGGTCGCCGAGCCGCCGTGCCTCGCGGAACATCCGCGCGTGGCCTACGTGGGGCGGGTCGAACCCCCCACTCACCGCCACCACCACCGGTTTTTTCTTTTTCTTGGCCATGATAATTTTTTCACTCTAGAGAATACCTTGGACTTCCGCTAACGTTCTCACTTTCTTCCATGCCGCATCTTTCAGGGCCAAGGAAGTCGGCGACTCAACGAGAATGCCCTGTCCCGTCGCCTTGAATAGCTCCACATCGTTCGCATCATCCCCTACCGTGGCGCACTCCTCTGCCTCCAAGGAATTTCGGGAGCAGAATTCCAGGAATTGCTTGAGTTTCTTTTCTCCTGCCCGTGGTTCGTATGCCATATCGGCAAGATTGCCATCATTATTCCACGTCAGCGTCGAGTTCGCATACCACGCATCCGCTCCTACCATTTCCGCGATCACTTAGGCAAACAGATCAACCGATCCAGTGATAAGGCATGTTGTATATCCCTTCTTTTTGAGATAGCGGAAAAGCGGGATGGCGTCGTTCTTGAGATTCCATTCTCGAAACATCTTCTCAAGGCGGCTTTTATGCAGATCACCTCCACCCTTCCACAGTTTCAGGACGATTCTTACGCTTTCTTCATAACTCGCCCGGCCGCTCTTGAAATCGTCATAGATCCTTTTGTGGTCGGGAGCCGAGGAACCAAGCAAATCGGTTATCTTCGTCCAGGAAATATCGGGAGACAAGGTACCGTCAATGTCAAAAACCACCGCCTTTATTTTTTTATCTTCCGTGACATCTCTGTATTTATTGTTAATTGGGAGTATATACATACTCTAAAATTATTCCGTCAGGATCCTTAAAGAAACAAGCGTAATATCCTTTTGCGTATTCGGGATACTCTCTCGGTTTATAAACTCGGGCCTTTTTCTGCTTTAAAAATTTATACAATCCATCAACCTTTTTTCGAGATGACGCGGTAAATGCAATATGATCCAAACCTGTTCTTTGTCTATTGAACCTAACCTTGATTCGTCCTTCTTGAATCTCAAAAGTCCACTTCATAGTTGGAGGTCCAAACATCACTATTTTTCCACCCCACGCAGAATTTTTTCCAGCTTCAAAAACTTTTTTCAACCCAAGAAATCTAAAAAGCGCGGAATAGAACCTTTTTGATCTTTCAAAATCCGTCACCGTTATTTTAAAATGGTCGATAGCTGTTTTATTCATATTTAATTATTTCGCATGACACCTCTTACATTTTACTTTTTGTCATCGTTCTTCGGTCATATTATTTCCCGCAGCACGCTTACTTTATCTTCTTTTTCCTCACCGCCTTTCTGGGTACTACACGATAGTGTAGTACCCTATCGGTAACGGTGATGTTTCCGGGGGAATGCCAGCTTTCCGTGAGGCCAGGTAACATTCGAGTCGTCCCTTGAGGAATGGAGCGATGTCCATTTGACCTTCGGCGCGGTTTTAGCCCAGCGATAGCCGCTCACATACCCCGCCCCGCCGCGAACACTTTTCTTTAGGGCACTGATGGTCGTGGGTGAGAGCCACAGGATTCTCCCAATCTCATTATAGCTCTTCCCCTCTTTTAAAAGTTTGATAGCAAAAGTGCGTTTGATGATTTGCTCCCTCTCGTACGCTGTGGTGAGTGCCGCGAGCGCGCGCTCCATCTCGGATGGCGACGAGATGCGCGCCAGCTCACCGGTGAGCCGTTTCCATATACCTGCCTCCATTTCCTTCCGTGTCGCGTACCCACTCGCTCCGCGTGGAGTTGGTTTGGTTGTCATATAGTATCAATGCTACCACCATGGGGTACTACACGATAGTGTAGTACCCTGCCTTTTGTGTTTTTTGTTAGTTGTTCAATTTATTTGCCATGGCACTTCTCGATTTTCAATGGTCAACCGCAGGGGTTTATAGGAGGCTGGGGAGCTTTGCTCAGTAGAATTTTGTCCGCTTGCTCGCCTGCTGAACCGACCCACCGGCGTATGCAGGCAGTATGTTTTTAATTTTCTCATTTTAGAAATTGCTCGATGTTTGCCTGATGCTTCTCGTAGGTCTTTGAGCAGTGAATCTGCCCGCTCGGATCGTGCAGATAATACAGGCACTCGGTTTCGGCTGAGTTCAGCACGGCATCGATTGCATCCAGTCCTGGGTTACTGATCGGGTGAGGCGGGAGACCTGCGTAGAGGTAGGTATTGTATTTGGAATCTGCCTTAAGGTCTGCTGTTGTGATCGGCTTCCACCATCCGCCTTCGCTGATGTAGGTTGCGGTCGGCTGGAGCACGCTGGGATTGAAGCAGTAGTCGCTGTGCCTGTTCCTGTATTCTGGATTCTCGCAGGGGTCGTCTGGGAAATGAATTCTGGTGTCCCGTGCATACTGGACAGTTGCGTCTGCTTCGAGCTTCATGTCTTTTAAGAGCCGATTCCAGAAGATACCTGCGACGAGAGGCATATCGTCTTTACCCGCTGCTTCTCTCTGCACGATTGAGGCAAGCTTGAGTGCCGTTGTCCATTTAATGTTCACCTTCGAAAATTTGTCGGTGTATGGCTGAAACTTCTCGTTGAATTTTGCCCGCAGTCTGTCAGCGATCTGAAGAGGTTTTTCGTCGACTGGTATCAGATAGGTGTCGGGGAAGTAGACGCCTTCAATCTCGTCGTATTTCATTGCCGTGTATTTGCTGATCCAGTCTTCCTTCTGCTGAGCAGTCCAGCCGAGCTCGTCTGCGAGCAGTTCAGCAACCTGTTCTTTACGCAATCCTTCGGGAATCACGACCCATTTCATATATGGCTTTTGAGCCAGCGCTTCCGCGGTTTCCCATGCCGTCATGCTCTTTGAGATTTTGTACCCGCCTGGCTGGATTTCAGCTTTTCCGAGTGCGTACCCGAATCCCCGTTCGCTTTTTATAAAGCCCTGCTCGTGGAGCTTTTGGATCGTGTCCTGTTCTGATGCGTCTAGTGAAATAACAAATCGCTCAGGCTCTGCCTGTTTCTGCGGAGCGCCGAAGAGCGAATCGTAAGCGACGACGCCCCCTGCTATGACAAGGACCGAAACCGCCCCGACCGCTATAATTGCAATTTTCGGTTTTTTAGTCATAGCCGCTTTTATTATAGAGTGGCCCATCTCTCAACCCTATTTCCCACGGCTCTTTTTAATTTTTTTCCACTCCCACGCCAGCCCTTCGACAGTACTCAGGGTCTCTTGTGGTATGGTGCATTTATCAACCCGCACTTTTTCCACTTGTATGGCCTTCCGGTCTCAGGATTTACGGCGCCACAAGGACAGGGGTCGTTGCGGCCGATGTGCTTCGCCTCGGGCGGGGGCGGGGTCCGGCGTTCCTCCGCCGCTTTCACTTTCGCCATGTCAATCTCAAAAAGCGGGAACACTGTCATGAAGAGGAGCGACTCAA